>Ga0308309_10000032_pt1 | contig 136585 bp, 113 predicted proteins | sample HubBroMetageWFT5_FD_192491 | JGI IMG/M metagenome (GOLD analysis project Ga0308309, IMG submission 192491) | Warmed and freeze-thawed soil microbial communities from the Hubbard Brook experimental Forest, New Hampshire - Hubbard Brook CCASE Soil... | ecosystem: Environmental > Terrestrial >...
CAAAGGGCTCGGATAAGTCCTTCAAACCGTAACGCAGCGTAAGTAATCGCAAGCGTGGTTTGAGAAGCCGTCTCGTTTACGCGGCGGAGAAGTCACGTCGTTTGAGTTCTCATTCACAGCCGTCATGATTCGCTTCCCTCTTTGCCGTAACCCCATTGGGTACGCCGCGCGCTAACTACCGCGGTACTGCAACAGCCTCCAGCACTGCGTTGATGACTTCACGACGCTCGACACCTTCCATCTCGAACTCCGGCCGCAGCAGCATGCGGTGCTCTAGTACAGGAGCAGCCAGCGACTTTACATCCTCGGGAAGAACGAAATCGCGCTCCTCCAGCGCCGCGAGCGCCCGCGACGCCGACAACAGCGCGAGCGTAGCCCGCGGGCCGGCGCCAACCCATACCGCCGCGTGCTGCCGTATTTGCCGCACCAAACTGACTATGTAGTTGCTTACGCCCTCGCTGACGCGCACACGCGCCGTCGCCGCGCGCAACTGATCCAGTTCGCCCGGCTGCAAAACTGGCGCGCGCAGTTCCTCTGTCAGACGGCGCTCCGGCGCTTCGCCTGCCGCTACCAGCCGCGCCAGTTCGTTTTCGTCTTCCACCGCCGGATAGCCCATGCGAATTTTTACGAGAAAGCGGTCCTTCTGCGCCTCCGGAAGCGGATACGTGCCCTGATGCTCGATCGGGTTTTGCGTTGCGAACACCACGAATACCGGCGGCAGCGCGTAAGTCACGCGATCGATCGTCACCTGCCGTTCTTGCATGGCTTCCAGCAGAGCCGATTGCGTTTTCGCCGGCGCCCGATTGATTTCGTCTCCCAGTAAGAAATTGGTGAATATGGGCCCGCGCACCAAGCGGAATTCTTGCGTCTTCAGGTCGAAGACGCTCGTCCCGGTGATATCGGCAGGCATCAGGTCTGGCGTGAACTGAATGCGCTGAAATTCGCCGCCCACCGCGCGGGCGAGCGCCTTCGCGAGCAGCGTCTTCCCCACTCCGGGTACGCCTTCGATCAACCCATGCCCGCCAGCCAGCAGCGTCACCAGCGCGAGATCAATCGCCTCGGCTTGGCCGACAATCACGCGGCCCAGCTTCTCTCTGACGCGTCGCGCGCCGCTGGTCACCGTCGCGAGCGCGGCCGTCGGTGGCGTTTCCGCGCTCGCGGACCGCGCCGGCAAGTCTGAATCCAGTACTGGTTCCTCGTTCATGCGGTTCGTGCCTCCTCGGAAGTCGTCCTCGGCGAAGCGGAAACGCTATCCGGCCGTCCGCCATCGGCTTGAGCCAGGTGTGCCAGGCCCTTTGCAGTCGAACGCCGTTCGCAGATCAGTTCTGTCAATTCCTTGTAGCCCGGCAAAGGCGGCTGCGCCAGCGCGGCGCGCAGTCGCGGCCCCCAACGCGGGTCAGTGCGAATGGCCTTCGCATCCTGAGGCGAGCGACGCTCGAACTGCTCCCAGCATTCCGCCACAACCCTCTCCGCCGAAATACTCCGTTGCAGCAGGCGTTGCCCGGCCACGCCAGCGCTTTCGCCATTGCGGACGACCTCTGCGCTCCAGTGGCGCGGCGGACGCCGCACCAAATCGCCACTCAGACTCCAGAGCAACGTCAGCAAGGTCGCCCAGAAAAACAGCAGCGCTGCTTGCAGCCGATACCGCTGCACCAGCCAGAGCGCGCCCTGATCCTGGTGCAATCCGTGCAGTGTTTCATCTACCCAAATCACCGGCCGTCCGCCTGCGAGAAAATCCAGCAGCACCGGATTCGGATGCATCTTGATCGCCTCGTTCAGCAAGAAGGATTCTTGGCTCGCGGCGACCAATTCGCCTTTTTCAACTCGCCGCATCGCCAGATAAACATGCGCAGACGAGTCGGCGTTTGCGTCGGCGTCCACCGGCGCCGCATATAGCATGGTCCAATGGGCGTCGGTTTTGAGCCACGGGGCCTCAGCGGCGAGATACATGATTTCGCTGCCTGCCGGCACCGCGCCGAGATCGGGCGAGACCCAAGCTGGACCCGACTCATGTAGAGCTGGGCTCCACTTGTTCTCAACTTCCCAGCCTTGAGACTCCGACTTTAGATCCCAAGCGGGCTCAACCAACACGACACGCCCGCCGCGGGCCAGAAAATTCTCTAGTCGCCCGAGAAATTGGGGTCCGGTCCGGAACTTTCCATTTTCCATTTCCCAATCGCCTGAGGGATAGCCGCCTATAAAGAACGCAGTCGTCCGCGACGCGTTCTGATCGGAGAGAGCGTCCTGATCCTGGCTGCGTTCGACCTGGTACCCAGCGCGCTGATAGGAATCGAACAGCAGGCTGGTGCCGTATGGGTCCTGCCGTAAGCTGGATCCCATGTCACTGGTATTCGCCTGGTTCTGATGCGCCATGAGCAGCAGAACCGAGAATACAACCGCGAAAATCGCAGCGGCCAGCAGCGGGCCTCGCCAGTTGAGCACCATGCTTTCGCCAGAGTTATTATCAGACATGGTTGAGCAGCTCACGCTGATCCAGGCGGTATGCGGCGACCGACGCTGGGGTCAGCGCATGAGATCCATACCAAACGCCATCGAACTGCCGCAGGCTGCCGCGCAGTTTCTCAGGAATTTCCGCACGCGCCTCGACCGCCGCTTGCGGACGCCGCCGCCACCGGCGCGTAAACTCATCGAGATATTCGCGATTCGTGCGATCGCGCCGAATCGTCAGCCATGCGCGTTGCGCCAATCCGGCCAGCAAGCCCAGGTACGCCGCACGCAGTGCCAGCCGCAACTTGCCCTCCCCCTCCAACCGGTTTGCCAGCGAAAACCATTCGTCTTCCGAACGTTCGCTGGCGACGGCCTCGTCGCGCAGGTCGGGCAGCGGCGTTGCCGCGACTGGAATGGAAAGCTCGGAGGCTTCGCGGCGCCGCCGGAGCCAAAATAGCATCGCTCCCACCGCCAAGGTCAAACCCGCCACCAGCGCTAGCCATAACCGGATGTGTTTCAGCCGCCACTGACCATCCGGCGCCGGCGAGAAATTCAGCCCGCCCGGCCACAATTTCCGCAGAAAACTCCAGAACTTGTCCCAGGCGCGCTCGATGGCATGTCCAACACTGGCGAGCGCCTTGTCGAACCAAGTGGGCGGGCTCGGGTGCTCGGTGTCGTGCCAGCGATAAATCGCGCGCTCGGATTCCGCATCAAGAGCTTGGCGCAATTCTTGAACGCGTTCCTGGCGCGTGGAATCGGCAGCCGTTTCTGCGATGCTGCGGCTCGGCGGCGCTTGCGTTGGGCGCGCGGTTATCTGGGCAGGGCTCAGCAGAATCGCGGCAAGGATGACGAAGCAACCGAGCCCCGCGCCGCGCCCAACTCCGGCGGATTCAATCATCTGCGCCTTCTTTTTCTGCTGGCCTGGCAGGCCCGCGAGCAACCCACGCAGATCATCTCCCTCGCGCCGCGATCGCAAATGCTGATACACGACCACGAAGGTACACTTGACGACCGGATCAAGCGCAAGCCACACACCCCCGAAAAGCGAAAGCCAGAACGCGGAACTGCTGATTAGCGCGTAGGCGCCCATTTGCGTCGACAAAAGAGTATTCACCCCAAAAATTGAGTGCAGCAGATGCGGGAGAACCATCGCCAGGATCAGGCCATTCAGCCACACGGCAATCCAAAGAGGAAAAAGCATCAGAAAAAGAAGCAGCCCGCCGCCGAACCATTCGCTCGCAAGCGCCAGGCAGCCGCGAATAGAATGCCGCTCAGCCGCGTCCTCCCAAGCCTCGAGACTGGCGAATTGGCAAGCGCTGTAGAACCACGACGCGCCCGCAACGGTGGGCAGCGTAGCCAAAGCAGCGGCGCCCAAAGTGATACTCCACGCCAGCAGCCGTCCCAACGCGGCAGCCTTCGCCGAACAATCCGCGGGTTTCGCTATCGGCACGCCGAACGCACGCTCACGAACGCCTTGCATGTAGCGGGCGACCGCCCACGCGCGCAGCAGATACGCCCCGGCAAGTACCAGCGCCTCGATTAGCAGCGTGCCGCTAGAGACGCGAACCTGCCCGTCAACCACCCACATCGGAACGAAACAAACGGCGAGCGGTGCCACGCCGGCATAATAGCGCCACGCCTCGCGCCCGAATGTAGAACGAAACAGAGCGAATCCGGATTCCAGCGCTTCGAGCGAATTCAGGCGCTTCCGACGGGCGCGCGCAGACACCGAGCGTGCACGTTGCGCAGCGAGCGGAGCCACCGCAGCTTCACTCATGAGTTGGTCCGGGCAGCCGAGATTCGGCAGCGCCGCCGAAGTTCAGGTGCAGTTCCGGCCTATTCACGCGCCACTGCAGCAAAGAAAAAAACAGTGTCAGCAGACAGGCGAGCGCTATAGATCCCGCCAGGACCTGCCGGAGCTGGCGCGCCCGTGACGGTTTCGGTGCGGGCGGACGCGTCATGCGGCGAAGGCAAGGCGGGCAGGCGAGCTTGTCGTCCTCGTCCGTCACGCATTCGCGGCAAAACGTACCTCCGCAGTGCGGGCACCGTGCGGCCGCCTCGCGCAGCGGATGAAACACGCAGCGCGCGTGGCGCAAACGCAACAGGGCGGGCGCGGCGGAGGGCACGGCTGGCGTGTCAGGAGCCATTCGCTTACGTTACATCCGCGATGGGAGCGGCTGCGGGAGCTGACTCGGATTTTGTTTGGCCGGCGGGCATGGCTAGTTGGGGCTGGTCTATGGCAGCGGTCGGCTGCTCCATCGCGCCACCGCGAACGGCGCGAACCGCCGTATCAATCTTCGCAAGGACCTTGCGGGCGCCGCGCGTGCGCTTCACGAGCGGCAGGTCAACGCTTACTCCTGTCGTGCGAATACGCGACTGCGCCGTCGGGCCGAGTCCCAGTTCCAACGCAGCCCACGCCAGACCCACGCCTCCGGCAATCGCGCCAGCCGTGAAATTCAGCCAGTGCCACAGCAGACCGCCGAGCGCGAGAAGCAGCACGCCGGGAATGGCCGGCCGCAATAGCCAAGTGCGGCTGCGCCAGACCACAATCGATTCCAGGTCGCGCAAGTAAAACCGCCGGTACTCGACCGCGTACATCACGCGCTTGGCGGCGAGCAGACAGTCATCGCTCAGATACCACTTCGTCGCGCCGGTCAGGCTACCGATGCGCGATATTTTGCGGAACGCTGCGCGCAATCAGTGTCTCCCCGCCATCCGCAGCTTGTAGAACGAGCTGGCGATCAGCAACGGCAGCCAGATGAACCCGACGTATGCCGCCCAGAAGCGCCAGCCCGAGCGCGGAATCAAATACGAACGCGGCGCCTTCCGAAACTTCACGTGCAACACGATGGTCGCCGGGAGCGCAGCGATAATCAGCGGCCAAACCAAAATCCAGCCCCACCCAATCGTCAGCGCGATTGAATCGTAGAGTACGTCACGATGCCGCCATTCCGCTGTGCCGCCAGACCGCCCAGCATCGGTGCGCCCGCGCTCGAAGCAAGTGGGGCAAACGTGCTCCGCTCCGAGTTGCAAGTCGCACAGTGCGCACAGAAAGCGGCCGCATCTCTGGCAGCAAGCCTCAAATGCCTTTTCCGGGTGAAAGAAGCATGTCGCTTGCTCCGGCATCGCGGACGCTGCATTCGTTTTCTGCCGCGCAACAGGCCAGACTCCAATTCGCAGCCGCTTCCGGCAGTAGGGACAGCTCTGCCAAACCCCCGGCGCCTCTACCGGCGTCACAGGGCTGCCGCAGCTGGGGCACGCAACGGTCCCTTGCGCGGTTTGCGGTAGACCCGTGGCCGCACCTGTTGCGGAGCCGGCCGTTTCGGAACTGCTCGGAACGGTAGTGAACAGGTTTAGGTTCAGACTCAAGCCTAGCTCCGTGCGTAGATCACACGCGTGTCGCATACCCGGTCATGCAGCCCACGCCTTTGCTCGTCCGTGCCAGCCATAATGGCTGTGGTGATGAGCAAGATCCAGTTAACAAACGGGACAGCGGAGATTACCACGTTGTACATAAAGTAGCGGCCAAACGAAACGCCCCAGTCCAGGCTGCTTCCGTCCGAGCGTACGACTTTAAGCCCACAGGCCATTTTACCGAGCGTTGCTCCCCAATAGCGCAGCATCAGGACTTCATAAAACAAACCGAAAACGAGGGCAACCAGCACAAAGCTCCCGTTGAGCGCAGGCGCCTTGTTGGCCGCCGCCGTTCGCAGCAAGCCTGGCAGAAGCAGGAATGCAACGATTGCAAAAGGAACCATAAACACCAAACCGTCAATGAAGCGGGCGCCGAAGCGAATGCCGACACCTGCGTAAAGCAGTGACGAGGCCGCGGCAGGTCCGCCCGCCACGACCCTGCTCAAGAACGCCGGCTTACAATTGCCGCAAACCCAGTGCCCGGCGATCGGCACCAGATCCGATTGTCCGAACGACTTTCCGCATTGCGCACACGTCAAGACTTGCTGCGTTGGGGCTTGTTGAATCATTGGACACGTCTCCTTGGCGACAAATTCGACCTAGCCTAACGCAAGCGGCGCCGCGCGCCAAGTATGAGATTGGGACCGGTTTCTCGCTCAGCTATCCCATCGCGTGCCTCGCGTTTCGGTCGCGCCGGCCGAGCGACTCTGCCGCGACGAAAACGCAGGTTTCGGAAAGTGGGAAGCTGTTGGAAAATGGCGAGTCTATACGCGACGTGGGTTGATTATGTATAATCAACCGGCTAGAGCAATGAGCGGGCGTCGTACAATGGCAGTATAGAAGCTTCCCAAGCTTCGGACGTGGGTTCGATTCCCATCGCCCGCTCCAGCTTCCTGCAAAATTTCCGTTGATTCGGTTGCTCTTACTCACCGGCCGTCCGTCAATTTGTGTCTGAAAACCGGAGTTTTGCGCCCATTTTGCGCCCAAGTTGCCCAAGAGGAAATGGTGTGTGCCTGTGCTTTCAATTCTACCCCGTTTGGGGTACAATTATGCTATGCCAACTATGAAATACACTCCGGCTGAGGCCTCGGCCTTGACGAATCTGCCGATTCGCACAGTACGCAGATTGATTGACCGTCGTCTGATTCGCCCGAGACGACTACAGACCGGGCGTTCGGTCCAACGACTCCTGTCGTGGGAGCAATTGGTGTATCTGCAACTTGAGGCTGAGGGCCTGGCTCTTTTGCCCGTTGCGGAACGGCGCAAGATTGCAAAACAGATTGAAGCGGACGCGGGAATTGACGCGATCTTCGTCTCAGAAGGACGAGCGCTATTGATCCAAGTAAAGACTGTGCGCAAAGAACTCGACGAGAGGTTGAAAAAACTGGAGCTGGCTGAGAGCGTCATTGTCGAAGATCCGGAGACAATGCGCGGTACGCCAGTCTATCGTGGCACTCGAATCCCTGTGGAACTTATCGCTGATATTCTAAATCAAGGTGCCAGCATTGACGAAATTGTGGAGGGTTATCCCGCACTCGACCGCGAGAAAATTGAACTTGCGCCTCTGTACGTGCAGGCTTTTCCGCGCCGGGGTCGGCCAGCCACGCGTCCCTGGGCAAAGCGAAAAGCGGTCCGCACGACTCGTCATCGGCGAAAGATGGCCACGCCAACGTGAAGCTTCTGATAGACGTTGTTAGAGATGCCTGACTAACGCAGCGTTAATCAGGGCCTAGGGGAGTGTTTCACTGGTTAGGAATTTCCACGCCGACGACTGGAATGACCCGGCGCAGACAATCCCCGTGAGCGCAGATCGCTTCAGGGTTCTTGGCACCACGCTTATACACCTGAAGCGTGTAGCTGTCCGTGTCACTTGGTCCAAACGTGCTGCCACAGATGCAACATTTCAGTTGTACTGAGCTATTCGTCTTATTCATTCCAACCTCCAAATCGCAGAGTGAAGCTTCTTACCTCCGTAGAAGAAGCGATTCGCTGACCGGACAGTTGAAGCAGCACTTCACGTTTCCGGTTAACTGGAAAGTTGACGCGCTACTCTAAATCTCCAGTAACGCGACGTCCAGGATAAGTCTCTGTCTAAAGAGCAACAACTCTCCCGGACGCGCCATCTTCACGGAAGTTCGTGCTCGATGCTCGACCTTTACTGCCGGACAGGTGCTGGCCTGACCTCAGTGCTCCATATCACACGATCCGCCGAATCGAAGAGGGTGATGTTGGCCTTGCCATCTTTGAGGCCGAAGACGCCAGCGGTGGTTCCTTGCTCATTCGTGAGAATGAATCGCTCCGCCGTGATCGTTTTCGGCGACGGGACCTGCTCCTGCGCCCGCAAAACTCGGGGAGATAGACTGTACGACATGATGCCGCCAAGTAGGCCAGCAACCAGGGAAAGACCGAGACTCAATTTCTGATTCATGGATGAATCCTCCTAATGTGGCGCTGATGCCGCCGCCGAGCATTCGAGAACGAAATCATGCACGCTGCGGGGCCATCATCCTGAGAACGAAGCCGCAGCGATTCCTTGCAGGGTTTGTAGCGACTTTCGTTGCGGATCGGGGCCCGATCAGCCTCTCCCTGTCAGTCGCGATAAGGATTGGCCCGACAAACCCAATTGAATCACGCTCGACAACATAGCAGAATGGTGCCAAGTCCTGACAAACGCGAACTAGAACAACTGTGGATTCGGGCGCAATACGCTAGTCAAATGACGTCGCTCGGGACGCTTGACGATGAAGTGAGCATCTCTCGCAGTATGGGTTATAACGATGTCGAAATTCGCAAATGGGTGACACAGAGATTGAGGGATTCGCTGTCCTCCGGCGGCGGTTGAGGAGTGTCCGGTACCTTACCAGGAGTACGGGCGTTTCAGTACAGAAGTTCGAATGTTCGGAAATGAGACCGGAAATTGCTGATCGCCCTACACGTGGCGCACAGACTGCATCGGATCCACGCGCATCCATGGACGTGCACCTGAATAGGCAATGAAGATGCTCATCGCGAACATCGCGAATGCCGCTCCAAGGAAGACAGACCATTCGATGGGTTGTATCTGATAAAGCAGGGATCTTGCCAGCACGCTTGCACCGATCCCACCGGCGACTCCGAGAAAGATACCGACAATGGTTATGGCGCTGGTCTGGCGCAGGACCAATTTCCACAAGTCGCGCGGCGACGCGCCAAGCGCTACGCGAATTCCCATCTCTCGCGTTCGTTCACTGACTGAATAGAAGACAGCGCCGTAAAGCCCGACGGCAGCTAGCACAAATGCCAGTAGCCCAAATGCGCTGATGCAGATCACTGCCAGGTGTGGGACGTACAAAGCGAATTCGTGCCATTGTTCGATCGTGAAGCCCCTAGAGCCCAGTTCCGGGGCCGATTTGCGCACCTTGTCCAGAATCGTTCCCATCCACCGTGACGGATTAGCCTGCGTGCGTACCATCAGATATATCCCCGAGCGATAATTTTGGGACAGGCTGTAGTACATGAAAGGCTGCGTGGCTTCGTCAATGTCCGAATACTTGATGTCTCCCACGACGCCAACCACGGTGGCCTGACGGTTGCCATTTTCAAGGCGGACTGTTTTGCCAACCGGATTTTGATTCGGCCAGTATTTTGCCGCCATCATTTGGCTGACGACGATGACTTCCGGAGATTTCGCCATGTCTGAAGCGGCGAACGTTCGTCCTGCGAGAATTGGGATTCCCAGCGTAGAAAAATAGCTGCTGTCCACAACACCGACGCCAATGGTGACGCCCTGTTCGTTCTCATCGCGGACACCGGTGATGTGCACCTGGTCAGTGCCAGTCCCGCCTGAAAGCGGGAAGGTGTCCGCAAGGCTGATGGACTCGATACCGGGCACCTGACCTACACCTTCTCGGAGCCTTTCAAACAGCGCACGACCCTGTGGTTCCGAGTAACCGTTGACTTGCAGGTCGTCGATGGCGTAAAGCGCGATGTTACGAGCGGAATATCCAGGCTTTAACTGCTGCAAATTGTGCAGGCTCTTCAGGCAAAGACCGACTCCAATCAGAACAACGGTGCAAGCGGTGATCTGCAGCACCACGAGAAAATTGCGCATACGGCCCTTGCGCGTTCCGCCGATGGCGGTCTCTCCATTCAGCGCCGCTGCGAGATTAGGAGTAGAAGCGTGCAAGCCGGGCAAGAAGCCGGTAGACAGTCCCACCAAGAAAACAAGCGCGAGCACCGCCGAAACAACGGCGAGGTCAGGCCGGAAATCCAAAGTAATAGGGACTACGCCGAGTCCGGGAACAAATGGCTTGAAGTCGATCAGGCGTCTGAGGCCATAAGTAGCAAATACAAAGCCGACTACTCCAGCCGCCATTGAAATCACCAAGCTGTCGACAACCAGCTGGCGAATGAGACTCATGCGAGTGGCCCCGAGCGCGGCACGCATGAGAATCTCTTGCCGTCGCGCGCCGGCCAGCGCGAGAAGCAGGTTGGAGACGTTGGCGCAGGCGGCAAAGAGCACGAGAGCAACAACGGCCAGCAGGAGCCCGCCCAACAACTTCGCGCTGGGCATTGCGTCCGGCGAAAGCATGCTCGTTTCGGTCAGCGCGGCAAGCCGGTTCTTGTTCGTTTTCGGATAGGCGATTTCAAGCTGGCGCGATAATCCTTGCATCTCGGCCAGAGCTTGCTGCCGCGTAACGCCGGGCTTCATACGCCCGATCAGACTCAAAGAGTGACTGGTGCGATCCCCGAGCCAGTCATAAGTCTGGTGAGAGATCGCGGTGGTTGCGGAAAGCGGATGCCAAAGGTCCGGAACATCGCTCAGGATCGTTCCCACAAAACGCCGAGGCGCTACTCCGACGATAGTGAAACGAACTCCATTCATCGTGAGGGTTTTGCCAATGATGTTCGGGTCGGACCCGAGCCATTGCCAGTAGCCGTAACTCAGCACGGCGGAAGTCGTCACTTTGTCGTCGTCGCCGGCGGCAAACCAGCGCCCGAGTAGCGGTTGAACTCCGAGCACGGAGAAGTAGTCGTCGGAGACGGCGTTGATCAGGCCGCGTTTTTCACGTTGCTCGAAGATGATCGTCTGCAGGCCGATGCTGAACGGAATCGCGCAGAGTCCGGAGAACACGCTATTGTTGTCACGATAATACCGATAATCCGGATAGGAAACTTGGTTGAAAGGTTCATTCGGCGTGACTGTGTAAACTGTCAGCAGCCGGTTGGGATCAACAACCGCAGGGGGCCGCAGCAACAAGGCATGGAACGTGCTGAGCCCGACGGACGCCGCGGCCAGCCCAACCGCCAGAGAAAAAACAGCGATGCAGGCCAGCTTCGCGTATTTGCGTAGAATCCGGAGTGAAAATCGAATGCTCGGAAGTTGCATCAGCTTGCCCTCCGATGCACAAGATCCTGGAGTTCGTACTCTTGTCTCATCACCAATCAGAAAATACACCCGACCATTTCGCTCTGCAACGTAAAGAAACACCTCGCTAACGCCCCGTCAGATCTCCGGTAACGGGTTAGTCGGGACCTAGAATGTTTCGGTGTATGATGCTGCGAGAATGCTTGCGGTGTATATGCGTGGAAGTCGTTCATTCGGCATGGGACTAATCATCGTGCTGCTCTTCGGCGCGGTTGTTTCCGGGCAAGAAGAGCAGTGGGCCTATGAGCGTCGCAAAGATTATCTGACCAACCGCGAGTCTGACGATTTAAAGATTCCGGGGCGCTACGTAAGCTCAACGCCCCTACCTCACGACGATGGACTCCCAACGTTCGGTGTTTCTTGTTCAGACGGGAAGCTGGATGCCATAATCATATCTACGGGCGTTGTAATCGATTCTCAATTTGGAGCTTCCCCGAGGGTGCGGACAAGAATCGATGACGAGAAACAAAAGAGTGACCGCGCAGCTCCTGTGCTAATGGCAAACTCCAAGACATTGCGATTCAGTGGGTTTCGCAACCGCATTGGAGGAACGGATATGCTTTTCGCGAAGAAGTACCTCGTGACTGTCGAATCTTACGGGGCACGGGTAGTTGAGATGGAATTCGCAATTCCATCCGATTCGTCGAGCATACAAAAATACTGCGGTGTCGAACCAAGGCACGTAAAGAAGTAGCGCCGTGCTGTGCTTCAATTTTTTCAATACACGTTGGGTTGACAAGACCGACATCAAGTCCCGCACGCGCAACCGGACATCATGTTGGTACCAACCGTTCAAGGATACGAGAACGATCGCGGCTGTGATCGAATGAGCCAGATTATCAGGCCAACGGGCACAGCAACTAGACAAACAGCGGCCACGAGCAGGAGCGCAAAGAAAAGTACGTCGCGCCGGGTGTGGTTTTCGCGAAGCCCCTGATTTTCCTCACGTAGCAACAAATGGTAGTTTCTACGATTCGCCTTCCAGACTACGTGAAAAACGTCACCAAACACGGGAATTGAACCTAACAAAGCCTCTAGAACCACGTTTGTAATCATGCGAGCGAGAGTGATCAAAGCAGCGCCACGTCGCCAGGCTGCTACAACGATAATCAGGGAAGCTATGCCAGCCGCGGCATCTCCCACACCCGGAATCCAGCCGATCAGAAAATCCAGCCCGAAGCGGATCTGCGTTCCCGGAAGGCGAAACATATCGTCTAACACCGATGCAATCTGATCGAGGTGTTCGTCTGTTGCCGTGGCAGGAGTGCGGCGGGGCATAGAGGCTAGTGTAGACGAGCGTGGGCTGGCCAGGAAGAGTCGAGCTTCACGGGGCCAAGTCCCCGGGAGACCCATCGGCGGTAGGTCGTTGCAATTGCCCGGCGTTGGAAATCACGGCACCGTGGCACAGCGAGTTCGGTGATCAGGAGTCAGTCTGGCGCTGCCGGAGCCGACTGCTGGTGGCAACAGGATTTCTGGACGCCTAACCAACTCTCTTCCAGGATTCGATTGAGGGCAGGCCCGCGGAATTTGAGCTTTCCAGCTACGTTGCGAGCGTTGTTGCTGGGCTGTTGCGGGAAGACTTCGTTGCGGCTACTTATCGTGAAGTGAAGCGAGTCGTAACGAACGGTCAGGCAGCTCGCGAAAAATAAAACGTCGGAATGGCCCGAACACTCCGGCGAGGCGCGGGTCCACGCGCTGCGCGGAGTCTAGCGCTTTTCGCTCAGGTTCTGCTTGCTACGCGCTAATGCGTAGCCACCCAGCGCCAAAAGTCCCATACCGACAAGGACGGCGATTCCAGGCTCCGGAACCGGTGCCGGATCACATTTTTTCGGCTTATCGCCACTGGCGTCGCAACCGTTCTGGTTTCCCGGGTCAGCCTTAGCGAGCGGAGCGAGAAGCGCAATGCCCAAAAGTATTGCAAATCCAAGTTTATTCATTTTAGCCCACTCCCAGTTGGCAATGCCCACTGGCGCACACCACCGCCAAAGGAAATCAGCAGGTTAGGCGCCAAACCGCAAAGATGGGCGGATGCTAATTTCAGCATTGATTCCAAACACCATAAGAAACTTCGTGGTTTGAGGAGTTTTCACTGAACCAAAGTATTGCACATTCTCGCGAAGGTAATTCCCAACGAACCGAACCACCCCGCAGCCGGTCGCCGATGCTAGCTGGTCTCGGTCACCGAGCGTGAACCGACCGCAGTCTTTTTGTGAAACTGCCAGGCTGATCCTCCGCCCGGCTCAAACAACGCAGGACGTGTGATGGAAGGGCCGACCACGCGGACTGTCTCGCTCAACTTAGGCGCTCCCGGACCATCGCCCGCACCAGAAAACGCGTTCCGGGATGCGATTGATAATGCGGTCGAGTTAATGCGGCGCCTGGATGCGCGGTTTCCACGCTAGAGGCTGGACTTCACCATAAACACGTGCTGGAATATTTGAAATGGCCGCCGAAGAAAATCACAAATGGCGCAACGAAAAGACCCGACAATACGTGCGACCGGTAGTCGAGGGAACTCGGGGCACGCGGGGCCATGCAATTGTCGAACACGACGCACTGGGCAAGGGGATTGCAGGCGGTCGTTCCCTTTCCGTACGTACGGCCGACGGAAGCGTCCATCATGGGCGGCGGAGTTTGGCCGAACAATTTCGACGGCATGTACACGCAGCTCGACGACGATTACTGCGTGCCCGCGACGGGCTCTTCGTACCTCGACCTCTATTGGATGGGGCTAATTTCACCTGCCGAAGTTCCGGACTTTTTTATTTTGCGCAATCTGGTTCCCGCGGGGAAAGATGCGAATGGGCATCCCATTTTCAAGACGGACAGAACCAAGGTGACGATTCAGGACGTAATAGCGGCGGAAGGCCCGCGCGTGCCGGCCGTTGATCAATGGCAACGGCGATTCAACACCGGGATGGTTATGGTCGTTCAGCACAGCGCCAAGCCCAGCAGCGAGCTGATTGAACGAACGAACGGAATTCGCAAGCAGTGGATGGAATATTTTTCGATTACAACGGGACGCCGCGCTTCGATGACTGCAAATCCGGACGGAGCGACTTACTAGGCGCGCGGAGCGAGCGGTAGAGTGGTGCGACGGACGCCGGTAGCATCGAAGATGGCGTTGCCGATGGCGGGCGCCAAACCCACCAGCGGGGTTTCACCTGCGCCGGCTGAGGGAATATCTTTGCGATCCATGAGGACGATTTCCATGTCGGGGACGTCGCGAAAGCGCGGGACGCGATAGCGCGCAAAGCGCGCGTTGGTGATGCGGCCGCCGTTGAAGGCCATCGCTTCGAAGAGTGCGCCGCCGAGGCCCATGATATTTGCGCCCATGATCTGATTGCGCAGGCCGTCGGGATTGACGATTGCGCCGCAATCGAATGCAGTGACCACGCGGACGACGCGAATTGCGCCGCGCGCGTCGTCGGTGGAAATTTCCGTGCAGGTTGCCACGTAGCCGCTCTTTTCGATCCCGCCTCCGATGCCGAAACCCTGCCCGGGCTTGGTTTTTTTGGCCGGCCAGCCGAAGGATTCTGCGGCGGCTTGGAAGACGTCGCGCAGACGCGGATCGGAAATGTTCTTGAGGCGAAAATCGAGCGGGTCCATCGCGGCGGCGTGGGCGAGATCGTCCATGTGCGATTCGCGCGCGAAATGGTTGGCGGTGGCGGCTAGGCCGCGATACGACCCTTGGCGCAGGGGCGAGCGCACCGGATGAAATTCGATGTGTTGGTTCGGGACTGTGTATGGAGTGGCGATCCCCGCGGCGCCGGAATTGTAATTATGGAATTCCCAAGCGGTGAGTTTGCCGTCGGCGGCTACACCGCTCTTGATTTCAATCACGCCGGCTGGGCGGAAATAGGACCAAGTGAATTCTTCCTCGCGCGTCCAGACGATTTTGACAGGTTTGCCTGTGGCACGCGCAAGCCTTGCAGCTTCGAGCGCGGCATCGGGCGTATGTTTTCCGCCGTAGGCTGAGCCGGTGTCGGGCACGATGACGCGGACGTTTTCCTTGGCGAGGTGGAAGGCTTCCGCGAGAGCGTCACGGGTGGCGAAGGGGCGTTGCGTTCCGGTCCGCACGGTTAGCTTGCCGTCTTTCCATTCGGCCACGGCGGCGCGTGGTTCTAGCGGTGCGTGGGCGATGTAGGCGACGGTGTAGGTGGCCTCGAGGCGATGCGTGGCGGCTGCGAGACCGTCTGGGATGGAGCCGGATTGCCTGAGATCGCTAGGCTCGTCGCTTGCGACGTTCTGCTTGAGATAGGAAAAGAGTTCGCTGCTGGAAGGCTGCGAAGTTTCCTTCCATTCCGCGCGAATTGCCGCGATGGCTTCGTCCGCTTCGTTTTCACTGGAGGCCGCTGCGCCGACAAAGTCGCCGTCGTGCACGATTACGGCTGCAGGAAATTTTTGCGCGGCGCTTATATCGCAGGAGGTCATCGTCGCGCCGAAAGACGGTGCGCGCAGGACTTTTCCGTACATCAGGCCTGCTGGGCGCAGGTCCGAAGTGTATTGGTGGCGGCCGGTGACGAACGCGCGGCCGTCTACCTTCGGCAGCGATTTGCCCGCGATTGTCCATTCGGATGCTGGCGTCATTGGATCTTCGTCGGGAATTCTTTGCGCGAGCGTTTTGCCGCGCGCGACGTCCGCGTAGGTTGTGGCACGGCCCGAAGCTGGGTCTGTGATTTTCGCGTTTACTGCCAGCAACTTCTCGGGAGCGGTGTTCCATTCTTTCGCCGCGGTCTGCAGCAGAAGATCGCGCGCGGCGGAGGCTACGCGGCGGAGTTGCGGAGCCATGGTGGGCGTCGTGCGGCTGCCAAATGTGCCCATGTCGAACGGCGTTAGTTGCGTGTCGCCCATCACCATGCGCACGGTCTCGAAGGGGACGCGCAATTCATCGGCAACACTTTGCGCAAGCGAGGTGCGGATGTTCTGGCCGATCTCGACTTTTCCGGTGAAGGCAGTGACGCTGCCGTCTTCGCCGATGTGCAGCCACGCCGTAATTTCCTTGGGCAGCTCTTCTGAATGATTTTGCCGGCCGCCGCCGGATTCCTGCAGGGCTAGCGCGTCTTTCGCAGCCGCAAAGACCATGATGCCGGCGCCGAAGAACTTGACGAAATCTCGGCGGTCGAGTGCGAAGTGGTGGATGGGGGCTTCGCGGAATTCGTAGCGCTCCGGTTCGAGCTCAGGCTCGCGCGTAAATTTGTTCAGCAGGGTGCTCATCGCGGCTGCTTCTCCATGGATTTCGCGGCTCGTTGAATTGCGTCCACGATGCGCGGGTAGGTGCCACAGCGGCAGATATTTCCTTGCATGAATTGCACGATATCAGTGGACGATGGATCCGGCTTCTGCGTGAGGAGCGCGACGCTGCTGATGATCATCCCAGAGGTGCAGTAGGCGCATTGGAAGGCATCGAGATCGAGGAAGGCTTGCTGCACGGGATGGAGATGGCCATCTTTTTCGAGGCCCTCGATGGTGGTGACCGGTTGCACTACTTCGCCGAGGAGGACTTGGCACGAACGCCGGGGCGAGCCGCCGATCAGGACCGTGCATGCGCCGCACTGCCCTTCTCCGCAGCCGTATTTTGTGCCGGTGAGGCCGAGCTCGTCGCGCAGAACGGTGAGGAGGCGGGTATCGGGATCGGAGTGGACCGGGTATTTCTGGTCATTGACCACTAGTTCGAGTGGCGGAGCCATTAGGGCCTCGGGGCGCGCTGAATTCTTTACCGCAGCTGCGGCTTGCCTGCCTGCCCGCAGATTGAGATTCTAGCACTTTGACAGCTGGTGCGAATATGCGGTGATTGATGTATGCGGAGCAGATTGTGCGCGCAATTTTTCGATGAACGATTAGAATGTCGAGCCTATGGGAGACACCTATGCGGGCACGTCGGGTTGGGCTTACGCGAGCTGGAAGCCGGAGTTCTATCCGGCGAAGCTCAGCGCGGCGCGATTTTTGAGTCATTATGCGGAGCGGCTGAATTCGGTGGAAGTGAATTCCACGTTCCGCCAGATCGCGGGCGAGGAATCGCTGCTGCGCTGGGCGGAAGCAACTCCTGGCGATTTCCGGTTTGCAGTGAAAGCGCATCAGCGAATCACGCACAGCAAGCGCTTGCGCGACGTGGCGGAGACCGCGGCGGAGTTCCTGGCTTCGCTCGAACCGTTGCGTAAGGCAAAGAAGCTTGGACCAGTGCTATTCCAATTGCCGCCGAATTTCAAATGCGACGTGGCGCGGTTACGCGATTTTTTAGCAGGCTTGCCGCCCTGGGTGCGCGCGGCGTTCGAGTTCCGGCACGAATCGTGGTTTAGCGAGGACGTTTATTCAACCCTGCGCAAGGGCGGGGCGGCGCTTTGTCTGGCGGAGAGCGAGGGGTTGAAGACGCCGGAAGTGGTGACTGCTGATTTTCATTATCTGCGGCTGCGCAAAGAAAGATATTCGCGGAAGACTGTGGCGCAGAGGGTGCGCAGGCTCGCGCGAAGCGGCGATGTGTTTGCTTATTTCAAGCATGAGGAGACGCCGGAGGGAGCGCTGCACGCGGAGGCGTTGCTGCGGCAGGTCCGGAGGGCGTGATCCGGTACGCTGCGAGTTGGCGTAGGTGATTTTTCTATCTTGATGCGAAGCGAGGAACTCTTTGGGGACTGGACCGTTGGGATTGCGGCTGCTTTTCCTAGGTGCGCTGTCGTGTGCGGCCGCGGCTTGGGGCGCGCATGGAGCGCGATGGGCGACCGAGTTTGGCGGAGGCGGAGCGCAAGTTGGCACGCAGAATAGCGTGGCAATCACGGTGGACGATTTGCCCGGGGCGTTGCCCGGCGACGATTTTGCTTACGGAGACTTGAAGGAATTGCAGAAGATCAATCGGGGAATACCGGCGGCGTTGAAGGCGCATCATGCGTGGGCGATCGGATTCGTGAACGAACGGAAACTGCAAGTGGCTGGCGAGCGCGATGCGCGGGCGGAACTTTTGCAGATGTGGCTGGACGCAGGTCTGACGCTGGGGAATCACAACTACGCGCATGATGATTTCAGCAATACGCCGCTGCAAAAATATGAGGATGACCTGATTCGCGGCGAGGTGGTGACCGAGGCGCTCTTGAAAGCCGCGGGACAGAGCGAAAAATATTTTCGGCATCCTTATTTGAATACGGGGATGACGATGGAGGTGAAGACCGCTTTCGACACGTTTCTGAAGGATCGCGGTTACACCATCGCGCCGGTGACGATTGAGGATGCGGATTACGTTTTCAATGATGCGCTGGGGCACGCGCTGGAAAAGAAAGACAAGAAGATGGCGGCGCGCGCGAAGCAGGAATATCTGGAGTATGTGGACGCGGTTTTTGATTACGCGGAGAAGGAATCGGCGGGAATGTTTGGGCGGCAGATTCCGCAGATTTTGTTGGTGCACGATAATGCGTTGAATACGGAATGTTTGGACGCTTTGCTCGAGAAATTGGAGAAACGCCGGTACAAGTTTGTTTCACTGGACACGGCGATGGCGGATCCGGCTTACGCGACGCCGGATCTTTATGTGGGGACGGGGATTTTGTGGATGGACCGGTGGAAATTGGCGTTGGGGATGAAACTGGATTTGAGCAAAGGACCGGAGCCGCCGGGATGGGCGGAGCAGATTTTTGAGCAGATGCGGCAGGAGAGACAGAAGGAGTGACGCGGCGGATTGCCGTCTTCGGCTAGGCACAGGTGATGCAAAGGCACCACAGATGAACACAGATGAACGCAGATGAACACTGATAACGGCAAAACGATCCGAGGCAGCGGCGAAGGATTATCGCAGAAGAGCAGAGAATGCAGAGAAACCAACGGCAACGGCTGCCCGGCCCACAAGGCGCGACCGGCCGCACCACAGTCAAACGCTTCGGCTAGGCGATGGCTTGGGGGATGGCTTTTTTCCAGCGGCCCTGGGCTTTCAGAATTAGTTCGACAAGTTCGCGGACGGCGCCTTCGCCGCCGCGGACTGTGGTGACATAGTGGGCGGCGCGTTTTACTTCGAATACTGCATTGGCAACCGCCACGGCCAGGCCTACACGCTGCAGGATCGGCAAATCCGGGAGGTCGTCGCCGATGTACGCTACTTCTTCGTCCGTTACTCCCGCGCGAACTAAGATCGCTTTGTAGGCTTCGAGCTTCTTCGGTTGGCCTTGAATCACAAATTCCATGGAAGATTCGCGGGCGCGGCGGGCGTTGGCCGGAGAATCGCGTCCCGTGATTATGCCGGTGCGGATGCCCATGATGCTGGCGAGTTTGATGCCGGCGCCGTCGTGGGCGTGGAACATTTTCATTTCGCAGACGCTGTTGTCCGGAAAGGTTTGCAAGCAGACGTAGCCGGGGGTCATGGTGCCGTCGACGTCCATGAGGAGGACGCGCACGGGTTTGGCGCGACGGAGAACCTTGGCTGGGAATTTAATTTCGCGTATCGGCATCCTGAGTTTCCTTCTTCCTGCTGTCGCTGACCGAAAAACTTCAGAGCAATTGCAGGGTCCACAGATCATGGATGTGCAGGACGCCTTCTAGTTTGCCTGCGGGGTCCGTGATCAGGAGGCTGGTGATCTTTTTTTCTTCCATTACGCGCAGGGCGCTGGCGGCTAGTTCGTGGCGCGATAGCGTGATGGGATTCTTGGTCATGCAATCGGCGGCGCTCAGAGCCAGGACGTTTTCCTGGCGTTTTTGCATTACGCGGCGGAGGTCGCCGTCGGTGATTATGCCTAGAAGTTTGCCGTTGGCTTCGGTGACGGCGGCGAGGCCCAGGCCTTTGCGGCTCATTTCGTAAATCACGTCCGGCATTTTTGCCGTGGGCAAGACGTGAGGCGCGTTTTCGCCGGAGTGCATCAGCGATTCGACGCGGCGGAGTTTGTTGCCGAGGCGGCCGCCGGGATGGAGCGCGGCGAAATCTTCTTCCTTGAAGCCGCGGCGTTCCAGTAATGCGATGGCTAGGGCATCGCCCATGGCCATGGCGGCGGCGGTGGAAGCCGTGGGCGCGAGATTCAGCGAGCAGGCTTCTTCTTTCACGGCGATGTCGAGAACGATGTTGCTGGCCTGCGCCAGCGTGGATTTCGGATTGGCGGTGAGCGCGAGCAGCGGAACGCCTAGGCGTTTCACGGTTTCGAGCAGCTCGATCAGTTCCGCGGTTTCTCCGCTGGCGGAGATTGCAAGCATTACGTCTCCGGCAGTGAGCATACCAAGATCGCCGTGCAGCGCCTCACCGGTGTGCAGGAAAAGCGCCGGGGTGCCGGTACTCGCGAAAGTGGCGGCGAGTTTGCGGCCCACCAGGCCCGATTTTCCCAGGCCTGTGACGACTACTCGTCCTTTGCAATTGTGCAGGAGTTCCACGGCTTTTTCGAAGCGGGCGTCCAGGCGGTCGATCAGGCTGGCAATCGCTTCGGATTCTACGCGCAGCACGCGCTTGGCGGTTTCGAGACTCATTGCGCTGGGGCGTCCCATTCGCGCGTGAGGGCTGCGAGTTGCAGAATTTTTTTCAGCAGCGGCCCGAGCTTTTCCAGCGGCAGCGCGTTCGCGCCGTCGGAGAGTGCTTGCGCGGGATTGTCGTGCACTTCGAGAAATAATCCATCGATGCCGGCGGCGGTGCCGGCGCGCGCTAGCGGCTCGATGAATTCCGGTTGGCCTCCGCTGGACTTCCCTGCTCCGCCGGGGAGCTGGACGGAATGGGTGACGTCGAAGACTACAGGGTAGCCGAATTTTTTCATGATGGGGAAGGAGCGCATGTCCACGACGAGATTTTGGTAGCCGAAGGAAGTGCCGCGTTCAGTGAGGATGATCTTTTCGTTGCCGGTGCTCGCGATTTTTTCCGCGGCGTTGGCCATTTCCCAGGGCGAGACGAACTGGCCTTTTTTTACGTTGACGACGCGTGCGGTGCGCCCGGCGGCGGCTAGCAAGTCGGTTTGGCGGCAGAGGAACGCGGGGATTTGCAGGATGTCGCAAACTTCGGCGGCGGGGCCGACTTGGGAAACGTCGTGGACGTCGGTGAGGATCGGCAGGCCGGTATGTTTTTTTATGGCAGCCAGGATGCGCAGGCCTTCTTCGAGTTGCGGGCCGCGGAACGAGGAGACGGACGAGCGATTGGCTTTGTCGTAGGAGGCTTTAAAGATGTAGGGGATGTTGAGTTCGGCGGCGATCGCGCCGATTTTTTCGGCCATGGCGGTGGCGTGGGCTTCGCTTTCGATCACGCAGGGGCCTGCGATCAGGAATAGGGGAGCGTTGGGGCCGAAGCTGATGCTGGCGACGCTGAAGCTAGTGGCGGGTGGCATGTGTTGGCGAATGGTTGCGGGAACAGACTATGCGGGAACGCGTGGTATTTCAACTTTGAATTGCTGGCGGGAGGAGCGGTCACCGGAGAGATCCGGAGAATGCAGCGGAAGGCAACGGCAGAATTGCCACAGAGGCACAGAGACACAGAGCGAGGAGAGATCGAAACGACGCCAACGAAGCGGGTGTGGGATACGATCGTGCTTTCGTAACCTAAGCGCTTGGGATTAGTAGGATCACGGGCTCAGATGGCGGCACGACTGGGAGCGATCGGCGGGAAGTCTCGCAGCGCCGCGAAGTTGTCTGCTGCGCGCAGGAACGGGAAGCTTGGGGGTAGGCCTAAGTTGGTCCGCGATCATGCCGAGCGTCGGCGCGGATGCTAATCGCTGGCAGGTTCGGCGGCTGTTACTCTGGATTCTGTTGCGGCGCCTAGGCGGTGGTGGCGATTTTCCAGGCTGGCGCGGATGAAGGCGGCGAAGAGCGGGTGCGGTGCCAGCGGCTTGGATTTGAATTCGGGATGGAATTGGCAGCCCAGGAACCAGGGATGGTTCGGGGCTTCGATTATTTCTACGTAGACGCCGTCAGGTGTGCGTCCAGTGATGCGGAAGCCGGCGCGCGTGAGAGTTTCTTCGTACTCGCAATTAAATTCGTAGCGATGGCGGTGGCGCTCGGAAATTTCCAGCTGGCCGTAGGCTTTGGCGGCGAAGGAGCCAGGCTCCAGTTTGCAGGGCCACGCGCCCAGGCGCATGGTGCCGCCCATTTCGTCCACGCCGAGGAGTTCGCGGAGTTTGTAGATCACGCGATTCGGAGTGGACGGATCGAATTCGGTGCTATCGGCGTGCTCGATATGCGATACCTGGCGCGCGTATTCGATCGTCGCGCATTGCATGCCCAGACAAATGCCGAAGAACGGGATTTTTTTCTCGCGCGCGTAGGTGATGGTGTGAACCATTCCTGCAATCCCGCGTTTGCCGAAACCACCCGGAACTAGAATGCCGTCCACGTGGCGCAGCAGCCGCTCGGCGGTTGCGGGCGAATCGATATCTTCGGCTTCAATCCATTCGATTACCACGCGCTGACGATTGGCCAGGCCGCCGTGCCCTAAAGCTTCGCGCAAACTTTTGTAGGCGTCTTCGAGCTGGACGTACTTCCCTACTACACCGATGCGCACTTCCCCGTTGGGATGCTCGAGCGTCTCTAACATGGCCAGCCAGCGGCTCAAATCGCGCGGCGGAGCTTCCAGGCGCAGCAGGCGCAGAATTTGTTCGTCGAGACCCTCGGATGCGAGAGTCATGGGGACTTCGTAGATGTTGCCGACATCGGGAGCGGAAATGACGCAGGCTTCGGCGACGTTGCAGAAAAGCGCGATTTTCGCTTTCAGGTCCGTGCTGAGCGGGCGATCGCTGCGGCAGATCAGGACGTCGGGTTGAATTCCGATGCTCAGGAGTTCTTTAACGCTGTGCTGCGTGGGCTTGGTTTTCAGTTCACCGGCGGTGGGAATGAACGGCACCAGCGTCAGGTGCACGAAGATTACATTTTCGGGGCCTAGCTCGAGGCGCATCTGGCGGATGGCTTCAAGGAATGGAAGCGATTCGATGTCGCCAACGGTGCCACCGATTTCGACCAGGACAACGTCCACGCCTTCGGCCACTTTGCGGAAGGCGGCTTTGATTTCATCGGTGACGTGCGGGATTACCTGGACGGTCTTGCCGAGATAATCGCCGCGGCGTTCTTTAGTGATAATGGATTCGTAGAAACGGCCGGTGGTCCAGTTGTGGTCGCGCGTTAGATGCGCGGAAGTGAAGCGTTCGTAGTGGCCGAGGTCGAGATCGGTTTCGGCGCCGTCGTCGGTGACGAAAACTTCGCCGTGCTGATAGGGCGACATGGTGCCGGGATCTACGTTGAGGTAAGGATCGCACTTCTGCAGGGTGACGCGAAGACCGCGGCTTTCGAGCAGGCAGCCCATCGAGGCCGCCGCTACGCCTTTCCCGAGAGAAGAAACCACGCCACCCGTCACAAAAATGTATTTTGGGGCGGTGCGCAAGTCGGGTGAAATCCTCCGGGACAATCTGCGTACGAAACATTATGCGGGGATTCGGGGTGAGAGTCAAATTACGAATTTTTACACTGCGCATTAATTTTTGTTGGACGATGCGGGGCGGAAAGAAGTTTGGCGACAGATGCACAGAGGCACAGAGGCACAGAAACACAGAGAAAAGCGAAGCATTTAACACAGAGGAAGTGCGGAGCGAAGAGCTCAAAGTCGACAGTTAAGAGCTAAAAGCCAACGGCGACAAGAAAGGCTACCGCAGAAACGCAGAGGGCGCAGTGAAAACCGAAGAGCACAGGCAAGATTGCCTATGCTGCCAAAACCTAATTGGTCGACTGGGTCGAGGATTTGGCGCGCGCGTGCAGGAGTTTTTCTACTCGTTCGATGTCGGCGGGGACGTCCACGCTTACGGCGTTGTACATCGTCTCTACGACGTGCATGCGGAAACCGTTTTCCAGCCAGCGGAGTTGTTCTAGTTGTTCGATGCGTTCGAGTTCGCCTGGCGGGAGCGTGGGAAATTCCAGCAGCGCGTCGCGGCGATAGCCGTAGAGGCCGATGTGTTTCCAGTGGCGGGCGGCGACCCGGTCGCCGGTATCGCGAACCCAGGGTACGGGAGCGCGGGAAAAATAGAGCGCCTGGCCGTCGAAATCCTGGACAACTTTGACGACGTTGGGGTCCATGATCTCAGTCGGCTGGGTGATGGCCGTACAGGGCGTCACGAGCTGGATCGTTTCGTCTTCCGCCATCGCCGCGGCCAGAGCGTCCACGACGCCGGGGTCAATCAGGGGTTCGTCGCCCTGCACGTTGATATAGAGGTCGGCAGAGATGTGGGCGGCGACCTCGGCGACGCGGTCGGTGCCAGTCCGGTGGTCGGGGCGGGTCAAAATGGCTTCGGCCCCGAAGGCTTCGACGGCGGACTTGATGCGGTCGTCTTCGGTGGCGACCAGGACGCGCGCAGGCAGGCTGGCGTGGCGCACGCGCTCAACAACGTGTTGAATCATGGGCTTGTCAGCGATGGGCGCGAGCGGCTTACCGGGAAAGCGGTTGGAAGCATAGCGCGCGGGGATTACTACCAGGACCGTCGGTTCGCCGGAATTTGGCATGGGGGTTGCTCACCTTTCGCTGGCGCTCGCATCTTAACACCTATTATCGGGTCGTTGGCGCTGGATTCTGCTCGGCTCGGACAGCTCAGAAGTTACACAGAAGTTACACGTGGCGCTTGCTTTGCGCATCGCGAGTGATAGAATCGCGGCCAGCGACCTGCAGAGCTGCCCAGAGCTACGCGAGTCCCGCGGCAGAGGTGGGGGCCAAGTTGAGATACCGCGCACCGCAGCCAGCTGGAAGTGCAAGGGTTGTGGGAATTTGCACGTTGCTTGTTTTTTGCTGTAGTGGATTGATTGCGGTTCCCGCCGGGGCGCAAACGCAAGGCCCCACGCGTCCTGAAAATTCCCAGAAAATCGAAAAAGGTAAATCGCTGAAGGCGGAGACAGAAATTACTCTGGTTCCCATTTCGGTGACGGACCCTTACGGGCGGCTGGTTACCGGATTGGAGCAGGAGAATTTCCGCGTATTCGAGGACAACTCCGAGCAGGAGATTGTGCGCTTCACCAGCGAAGATGTGCCGATATCCATTGGCGTGATTTTCGATATGAGCGGCAGCATGTCCGACAAAATCGAAAAATCGCGCCTGGCGGCGGTGCAATTTTTCCGCACGGCGAATCCGCAGGATGAATTTCTGCTGGTGAATTTCAACGATCGCGCGCAGCTGGCGAGTAATTTTACGGGGAGCGTGGAGGAACTGCAGAATCATTTGATGTTCACGGCGGCGCGTGGAGAGACGGCGCTACTGGACGGGATTTACCTGGGACTGAGCGAGATGAAAGGAGCACGCAACACAAAGAAGGCGTTGCTCATCATATCGGACGGAGGCGATAATCATAGCCGGTACTCCGAGACGGACATTCGGAGGTATGCACGGGAAGCGGACGTACAGATTTACGCGATCGGACTTTTTGAACCCAACGGCGGTCCGACGCCGGAAGAGCAACTGGGGCCATCCTTGCTGGCGGATTTGACGCAGATGACAGGCGGCCGCGCGTTCGCGGTCAACAATCTGAAAGATTTGCCGGATGTCGCGACGAAAATCAGCATGGAGCTGCGCAATCAATATGTCTTGGGATACCGACCGAGCGATCACAACCGCGATGGAAAATGGCGGAAGATTAAAATCAAGCTGCGCCCACCGAAGGGACTACCGCCTCTTACCGTCTATGCCAAGACCGGATATTACGCGCCGGGACATTAGGCGATTTCTTTCTTTTGTGTTTTTGATTCTGCTGCTGGCAGTTTGCGCGGTGCCGTGTGCTCTCGCGCAAAATCCCATTCCCGTTCCCAATCCCCCGCCACCACCGCCTCCTGCTGGAGCTGCGGGTTCGAACGCACAGACCGATCAGAGCCATCATCTGAAATCCGTCGTGGACTTGGTGGTTTTGCATGCCACCGTTGTGGATGACAAGGGGCAATTTGTTCCCGGGTTGACCGGGAATGATTTTCGCGTGTTTGAAGACAAAGTGGAGCAGAAGATTTCGGTATTTTCGAAAGAAGATATTCCGGTGACGATGGGCCTCGTGATTGATAACAGCGGCAGCATGAAGGAGAAGCGGCCACAGGTGAACGCTGCGGCGCTTTCTTTTGTGCGCACGAGCAATCCGGCGGACGAAGTTTTTGTGGTGAATTTTAACGACGAGTATTACCTGGATCTGGATGAGGACTTCACCAGCAATCCGCAGGAATTGCATGAGGCGCTGGAACGGATTGACACGCGGGGCAGCACGGCGCTGTATGACGCGATCATTGGGTCGCTGGACCATTTGAAGAAGGGGCACAAAGACAAGCGCGTGTTGCTGGTGATTACCGATGGCGATGACGACGCTAGCCGGAAGGATTTTTCTTACACCGTGAAGGCGGCGGTGGAATCGAACGCGGTGATTTATGCAATCGGCGTTTTCAGCGATGAGGATAGAAAGAACCAGAAGAAGATGGTGCGCAAATCGAAGAAAGAATTGACCACTTTGGCGGAATCCACTGGTGGGTTGGCTTTCTTTCCAGACCGATTAGAAGACGTGGACCCGGTTTGCGTGCAGGTGGCGCGCGATATACGCAACCAGTACACGTTGGGCTACTACCCTACGAATGCGGCTAAGGATGGGACGTTTCGCAGCGTGAAGGTGGAATTGAACGCCTCGAAGGGGCACGAGAAATTGTCGGTGCGGACGCGGACTGGGTATTACGCGCAGAAGGCCGCGCAAGGCGACTAGCCCGCGCCGAAAGCTTTAATTCCTCGCATTATTTCCTCAGCATTTCCAGAAAACTCACTCCATGCGGGATTTTTCCGCCGAAATTTTCGGCTACTGTTTGGCCCATGTCGGCTAGGGTTTCGCGTGTGCCCAAATTTGCGCCGTTTTGCCCGTTGCCCGGGCTGTAGGCAATGATGGGGACGTATTCGCGCGAGTGATCCGTTGTCGGATTTACGGGGTCGGGGTCGCAGCCGTGATCGGCGGTGAGTAAGAGCAGGTCGTCGGCACGCATCGCCGCCAGGAACGGACCTAGTAGCTGGTCGAATTCTTCCAGTGAACGCGCGAAACCTTCCACGTCTTTGCGGTGGCCGTAGAGCATGTCGAAATCAACCAGGTTCGCGAAGATCAGGCCTTTTGGTTGCCGCGCGAGCGCTTCCGTGAGCTTGGCCATGCCGTCGCCATTATTTTTTGTGGTGACGTAGTCGTCGACGCCGCGGCCGTTGTAGATGTCGTGAATTTTGCCGACGCCGAAGACGGGCGTTTTGTTTTCGGCCAGGACGTCGAGCAGCATGGGCCGGGGCGGCTCGACGGCGTAATCGTGGCGGCGTTCCGTGCGGCGAAAATTTCCATCCGAGCCGGTAAACGGGCGCGCGATTACGCGTCCCACGCGGTTCGGGCCATCGAGAAGTTTTCGCGCGATTTCGCACATGCGATAAAGTTCCGGCACCGGGATCACGTCTTCGTGTGCGGCGATCTGGAAAACGCTGTCGCCGGAGGTGTACACGATCGGGTATCCGGTGCGCACGTGTTCTGCGCCAAGTTCCTTGAGAATTTCTGTACCGGAGGCGGGCTTGTTGGCCAGCGTCTGGCGGCCGATCCGGCGCTCGAATTCGGTGATGAGCAGCTGCGAAAATCCGTGCGGATAGACCGGGAACGCCTGGTCGAGCCAGACTCCGGCCATTTCCCAGTGGCCGGTCGTCGTGTCCTTTCCCGGGGAGCGCGTGGCGCCTTTGCCGTAACCTCCGGCCGGATGCGCAGCCGGCGCGAGATGCTCGAGCGGCTTAATATTTGCAAGGCCCAGGCGCACCAGATTCGGCAGATGCAGCGCGCGCGAGCGCGCAATGTGCCCGAGCGTGTCGCGGCCAACGTCGCCGTAATCAGCGGCATCGGGCAGTTCGCCGATGCCGACGCTGTCGAGAACAATCCAGATCGCACGCGCAAAATGCGTAGTGCCCTGCCCCACTGATTCCTCCCGGCTAATTTGCTGGCGCTGTTGAATTGAGATTGTACTCCACAGACGCAGATGCGCGAGTGCAGGGCGGGATCGAGCCACGCGACGGGATATGGTCGAAGAGTTGACGAGACGCTAGCCGGAAGGTTGAATTGGAATAGGAAAAGAGACCAGAGCTAGGGCGTATTAGCCCAGGCTCGGGCGGCCTCAAATGTGTGCGGTCCCCACCAACCATCGTGCTCCATATCCGCTATGGAAGCGAAGGCTTGCTGGGCCGAAGGCTTGTCCTTGAATGTATAGGCCACGAACGCATAGCGATTGGCGTTCAAGTTTGAGAACCCGTAGAGCCGCCGAACGTTCTCGTAGCCGGTTCTGAATTTCGTCAACGATACGCCGGGCAGCTCGGCGATCTCCGGTGCACAATTGCAAGCGAGCGAGCTGACGATGCGGAAATAGAGTATCGAACCATCGGGCTCGGCAAGACTCGAAGAGGCTTCCTCGGCAAATGCCGGGATTGCGCCAGGCTTGCCGTACCACTGGGGCTTAAGGTAGTCGGCATACTCGCGATAGTAATGATAGTAGCTAGGCTCGAAGCCCGCCGCTTGATCGAGCAGCTCGCGCGCGTGCGCGTTATCCCATCCTTCTCTAAAGGCGACCTGCTGCATAGCCTCGTACCAGTGAGGATCGCGCTCTTTGAGGCGCGCTGCGGCCAGCAGGGACTCTTTGGCTGTGGCGGCTCGCGAATTGTAAAGCCTCCACTGACCGTTCGAGACGGTGTCGGCTGTGCCCTCGCCGCGAGCGAAATCGGCGTAGTCGTTATAGCAGCGTGCGAGAGAAATGCGGGCGGCGGAGGATTGCGGATACGCGGCGACCCATTTTTGAATGCGGCGGATTTGAAATTGGTAGTCGGAATCCTTCGTTTCGCCCTCGTGAGGCGGATAACCTAACGCATTGAAGAAAACGTTGTTTTTCCAGAGGCCGCCGACGAAAAGAGGTCGTTCAGTGCGATTCCGTTCAGCGATTTTTTCAAGCTCCGCGAAATTTTCCTCGGCCAGCAGCAGGCTGACGTCGGTGCGATAACTTTCCTCGCTTTCCGTCGTCGCGGTGGACGCAGCGGGGGAAGGCAAAACCTGGTGGCCGCGGCCGTATTCATGAATGGCCTGCATGACGGTTTCGATCGGGACTTGGGCCTGGGTCACGTCGAAGTGAATGCAAGAGCTGGTGGCAAGCGCAAGAATCAGAAGCGCGAACAGGTTGGTGATTAGCGAGACGCTGCGACCATGTCGTCTGAGCATACGGCATGATAACGAGGCGGGTACGACACGGGTACTGTACTGAAGTTCAGGTGATCCGTATCGCGAAACGCCGGCGTAGCGGATGGCCTGCCCCCGGCCGGTCCGGACTCGGAAATCGCACCACTACCTGCGCTCAGGGCGATTTGCGGAGGATTGACTGCGGGGGGTATAATTTTTGGTTTACGCATATGGCGACGGAACCTTTAGATAAGCTGCCTTGTGACGAAGCGAGCCCGGAGCGTGTTCCCGGCCGCAGAAGTGCGCCCGGCGGTGCGAGCGCAGGAGTTCCCCTGCCTGGAGATATTGAGGAGATACGTGTGCGCGGGGCGCGCGTGCACAATCTCAAGAACATTGATTTTGTGATTCCGCATAACGCCATCACCGTCGTGAGCGGCGTCTCGGGGTCGGGCAAATCCAGCCTGGCGTTCGATACGCTCTATGCCGAAGGCCAGCGCCGCTACATTGAGTCGCTATCGGCTTACGCGCGGCAATTTTTGGAGCGCATCGAGAAGCCGGACGTGGATGAGATTACCGGAATTGCGCCGGCGATTTCGATCCGACAGAAGAATTCGACGCGCAACCCGCGCTCGACCGTCGCGACAGCTACGGAAATTTACGACTACCTGCGGTTGCTGTACGCGCGCATCGGGCGAACATTCTGTCTGCGCTGCGGCGAGGAAGTGCGCAAGGACACGCTGGACGAAATCGCGACGCGAGTGCTGGCCCTGCCGGCGGGGCGGCGGTTCTACGTTCTCTATGAATTGAAACTAACGCCAGAGGCGGCGAGCAACGCCCCCCAAGCGCCGCGGGCACGCAAACCCGTGCGTCTGGGTGCAGATGCAGTTCGCGACGCGCTGATCAGTTTGCGCAAGTGCGGGTTCAACCGGATTTATCAGGCAGGCCGCGTGTTCGAATTTTCGACGCCTGAGGAATTATTGGACGTGGATTTCACCAAGCCGGTGTACGTGCTGGTGGACCGGCTGGAACTTTCGCCCGAAGTGCGTTCGCGCGTGATGGACTCGATCGAAATCTGCTACCGCGAAGGGCGCGGCGAAGCGATCCTGGAATTTGTTCCGGAAATCGCTGGCGCAAAGCCCGAGCGCATGGTCTTCAACGAGCGCTTCGAATGCAAAAAATGCGGCGCGGTGTATCAGGAACCGGAGCCGCGGCTTTTTTCGTTCAACAATCCGTATGGCGCCTGCCCGCGCTGCCAGGGTTTCGGCAACACGGTGGATTTCGACCTGGACCGCGTGATCCCGGACAAAAGCAAGACGCTGAACGAAGGCGCGATCGAGCCGTGGACCAAGCCGCGTTACCGGCAGCTGAGCATGGACATGCGGCGGTTCGCGCGCGCGAAAGGGATTCCCATGGATGTACCCTTCCGCGATCTGACCTCCGCGCAGCGGCACGCGATCTTGGATGGCGACAAGAGCGAAGACTACATCGGCGTGAAGGGATTTTTCGGCTGGCTGGAACGGAAGAAATACAAGCTGCACGTGCGCGTTTTCTTGAGCCGCTATCGCGGGTACGCGACTTGTCCGGATTGCCGCGGGACGCGTCTGCGCGCGGAGGCGCGGGCGGTCAAGATCGCGGGGCGCTCGATTACCGAAGTTTGTCAGATGACGGTGAAGGATGCGCGGCCGTTTTTTCAGAATTTGCAGCTCAGCGAGACGGAGGCGGCAATCGTCGAGAAGGTGCTCGAAGAAACACAGCAGCGTTTGCGTTTTCTGGACGATGTCGGCCTCGATTATTTGACGCTGGACCGGCTCACTTCCACGCTTTCCGGTGGCGAGGCACAGCGCATTCAGCTGGCGACTTCGCTCGGCTCGCATCTGGTAGGCGCGTTGTACGTGCTGGATGAGCCTTCGATCGGATTGCATCCGCGCGATACGACCCGGCTGATTGAAATACTGAAGGGCCTGCGCGACCTGGGAAACACTTTGCTGGTGGTGGAGCACGATCCCGACACGATTATGGCCGCGGATTACGTGCTCGATTTGGGTCCGGGCGCGGGCGAACACGGCGGCAAACTGATTTTCGCGGGCACGCGCGAGGCGATGATGACGGATGCGCATTCGCTGACCGGGCGTTACCTGCGCGGCGAGCTGAAAATCGCGGTGCCGGCGCGACGACGCAAACCGACCGGAAAGTTCCTGAAGATTCTGGGCGCGCACAGCCACAATTTGCAGGGCGTGGACGTGATGATCCCGCTGGGACTGCTGGTGGCGGTGACGGGCGTTTCCGGATCGGGAAAATCCACGCTGGTTTACGATGTGCTCTACAAAGCGCTGCAGGCGAAACGCAGCGGCGGAAATTGGAAGGAATGCTGCGACCGGCTCGACGGCGATAATTTGCTGGCGGGAGTGGAGATGGTGGACCAGTCTCCGATTGGGCGCACGCCGCGGTCGAATCCGGCGACATATTTGAAAGCGTTCGACCCGATTCGCGAGGTATTCGCTGCGACGCCTGAAGCAAAAAAACGCGGATTTACGGCGGGACATTTTTCATTCAACATTCCCGGCGGACGTTGCGAGGCTTGCCAGGGCGATGGGACCGTCACGGTGGAAATGCGTTTCCTTGCGGACGTGGAGCTGGTGTGCGAGGAGTGCCGCGGCACGCGTTACAAGAGCGCGGTGCTGGAGGTGCGTTATAAGGAGAAAAATATTCACGATGTGCTGCAGATGACGGCGCGCGAGGCTATTATGTTCTTTGCGTCGCATCCGAAAGTGACGGCGAAGTTGCGCGTGCTCGACGAAGTCGGCCTCGGTTATCTGCGCCTCGGCCAATCCGGCACGACGCTTTCGGGCGGCGAAGCGCAACGTTTAAAACTGGCGGCGCATCTTACGCGGCAGGACAACACCGGCATCCTGTATATTTTCGACGAGCCGACGACCGGGCTGCATTTCGACGATATACAGAAGTTGCTGACGGCGTTTCGCAAATTGATCGAAGGTGGCGCTTCGGTGCTGATCATCGAACACAATCTGGACGTGATCAAATCGGCGGACTGGGTGATTGATCTGGGCCCTGAGGGCGGAGAGGCCGGCGGGCGCGTGGTGGCTGCGGGTACGCCCGAACAGGTGGCGCGCAATCAGCAATCGCATACGGGTAAGTATCTGGCGCGCGTTTTGAACGGGCGCAGTGGCAATGGCGCGAATCATGGCAATCCTGCGGCGGGGAAGGGCGAGGCTGCTGGTTCCGCGGCGCCTGCGACGCCGATTGATTTGCCCACGGAATGAAACGGCGGAGTACTCTATTGATGAAGCCGCTCGGGCTTGGCGCGTGGAGCGTCTTTTTGGGCGCGGCGCTGCTGCCGTTCGTGGTCTCGGCATCTGCTCAGACCGTTGGAACTTCTCGCACTAAAATTCCTCAAGATCCCGGCGCTATTGAACTGAATCGTCTGCTTACCGCTGCGCAGGACGCCGTGAGCAAGCAGGATTACGCCAGCGCGGCACAGGATTATCAAGCTTATCTTGCGAAGAAGCCGGACGACGCCGTGGCGCATTACGATTTGGGCTACGCCTACACGGCTCTGCAAAAGCCTGCGGACGCGCAGCGCGAGTATGAGAAAGCGATTGCCCTCGATCCCAAGATGGCGCCGGCATATCAGAACCTGGGAGTGACGCTGCTTCCGACGGATCCTGCGGCGGCGATCGAACCGTTGCAGCACGCGGCGGAATTGACGCCGGAGGACGCGCGGACGAAGTGGCTGCTCGGGATCGCGCTCGAAGCCACGAAAAAGGACGCGCAGGCCATCGAACAATATCAGGCCGCGGAAAGGTTGGATGCCAAGAGCGTGGAGATTCGCAATTCGCTCGGCTTCGCGCTTCTGAAGACCGGGCGCGCGAGCGACGCCGAGGCTGCATTTCGCGAGGCGCTGGCGCTGCAGCCCACAGGCGAGGCGGCCGATCCGTCGCACAAGGGATTGCTACAGGCGCTGCTCGCTGAGAAAAAGAACGATGAAGCAGCAACCGAGATGGGCGCTTATCTCGCGGCGCATCCGGGCGATCCTGCTATGCAGCTGGAGCACGCTTCCCTGCTGCTGGATGCGGGAAAAGACGATGACGCGTTGGCCGAGCTGGACAAGGCTGCAACGGCAGGGCCCGAATCTTTGCGCGCTTTGAAATTGCGTACGCTGATTTATTTTCGCAAGAAGCAGTATGACAACGCCGTGCCGGTACTGCTGAAGGCCATCGCGCTGGCGCCGCAGGATCCGGACCTTGCGGCGCAACTGGGGCATGTTTACCTGGAGAAAAAAGATTACCCCAATGCCGTGAACACGCTGGTCGTCGCGATTAAAATGAATCCGCAGTCGATCGACGTGCTGAAGGATTTGGTGACGGCGGAATATCTGAACAAGAATTACCCGGCAACATTGCACGGACTGGATGTGTTGGCGCAAAGAGAAACACCGCCGCCGGGAAGCTGGTTCGTGCGCGCCACTTGTTACGATAAACTGGGGCAAGCGAAGCCAGCGCTCGATTCCTATAAGAAATTTTTGGAAATGAACAAGGACGACAACAGCGACATGTACTTCGAGGCAAGCGCACGCGTTCGAACACTGACTCGGGAGCTCGCGAACAAGAGGTAGCACATTGCCGGCACGCGGTAGCTGTTGGTTAGCCGTTGTTCTGGTGGCGCTGGTTGCGGGGGCGTTGGTAGCCCAGGACCGGACGGCGGACTTGCGTTCGCGATTCGAAAAAGAAACTGATCCGGTGCGCAAGGCCCACCTGGTAGGGCAATTGGCCGACGCGGAATTTCGCACCATGCACGAGCAGATTGACGCGGGGGATTTAGCGGCGGCGGCCGAGATAGCGGGGCGCGTGCGCGACGAAGCGCAAGCTAGCAAGAAATCGCTTGACGCGAAGGTGCGCGACCCGGAAGCGCACCCGGACGGTTACAAGCAGCTGGAAATTTCGGTGCGCGAGTCCATACGGCGGCTGGACGACATCCTGGTGAGCCTGGCGAAGGACGAGCAGGCTCCGCTTGCGGAGGTTCGCAAGGATCTCGAGGAGCTGGACCGGCAGATGATTCATCAGCTTTTTCCGAAACGGCCGGGGACGGCGCCGGCAACGGCGCCGGAGAAACCGAAAGGCTAGGAGCGCGCGATGTTGCGGCAGGTGCGAAGGCTGGCGATCTGGATGATGTTGCTGATGGGGGCGACGGTGGTTTTCGCCCGCGGCGTTCAGGCGCGGCAAGAAAAGAAAGATTATTTGACGGATGCAGAGGGAGATCGCATTCGCGATGCGGTGACTGCACCCGAGCGGATGAAACTGTTTGTGATTTTCGCGGACGATCGGCTGAAGAAATTCCAGTACGAACTGACGCGCACTGTGCCGGAAGGGCGGCGGGCCGAGATTTTGAATGGCCTGCTGAATGCTTATGCGGGATGCATAGACGATGCCGCGGACCAGATCGAAGTGGCGCGGGAAAAACAGGTGGACATTCGCGCCGCGTTGAAAAGTATGCAGTCGAAGGGCAAGGAATTTCTGGAAGCGCTGCAGAAAATCAATCAGGGCGGGCCGGAGTACGACATCTACAAGGATACTTTGCAGGATGCGATCGAAGGAACGCAGGACGCTTTGGCCGACGTGGATAAAGCGCTGAAGGAACTGAATACCGCGCCGGTGCGGAGAAAGCCATCGTGACGAAGCGCCGCGTGAAGAACCCCGTGCCGGGCGGCGAACGGATTTTCCAGCGGATTTATACGCGCCTCGGCTGCGAGGGCCGGCCGCCGCATTTCGTCGTCGAGTTTCATCCTTACACGGACCTGACGCATACGATTCGTTTGCGGGAAGATACAGCGTATGTGCGTTTGTCGGATGCGTTGGATGATGCGCCGCATCCGGTGGTGGAAGCTACCGCTGCGATTTTGCTGGGGCGCTTATATCGCCGCGAGCCGCCAAAGGAATTGCTGCAGACTTATCGCGAGTTTTCTTATGCGGGAGGCACGCGGCGGCGATTGCTGGCGTTGCGGCAGCGTCGAGCGCGGCGCGTGGAGCATCGGCCGGCTGGGACGCATCACGACTTGGATGAATTATTCGAGCGGCTGAACGCGCGGTATTTTGCCGGAGAGCTTACGAAACCGCGGCTGGGTTGGAGCCGGCGAGTGTGGCGCAGCTTGCTCGGGTGTTTTGATCCCGCATTGCAGCAGATTGTCATCAATCGGCAACTGGATCGCGAGGGCGTGCCGGAATTTGTGGTGGCTTACGTGATGTATCACGAGATGCTGCACGTGAAGCATCCGATGAAATTTGCGCGGTGTCGGCGGGAATCGCATGGGGCGGAATTTCGTCGCGCAGAAAAGAAATTTGTGGATTATCAGCGGGCTATGAGGTTTTTGGATCGATTTCCGGAGCGGTGATCGAGCAGTCGTCTCGCGAAGAATTCGACGTTTTCGTGACGGTTGCGAAAAAGCAGATCCCTCTGAGCGTCCCGCGCCCGCCAAACTGCGGCGGGAAAGAAAAGCGCGGGACTTCGTTTGGGATGACGGTCTCGACGCTCTTGGAGTGAAGCGCTACTTCTTCGAGAGTTTTTCGATCTTCTCGCGCACTTTTTTGGCGTCAGGCGCGTTCGGCAGTACCTGCAGATATTCCTTGTAGTAGCGTACGGCCTCGGACGGATCACCTTTCTTTTCGTAACATTCGGCCAACAGCAAACGCGGCTTGGCGAAATTGGCGCGCAAGCTGATGGCATGTTCAAAACGGCTGATGGCTGCGTCCACGTCGCCTTTGTGCAGATAAAACATCCCGACGTCAATGTCTTGCTGCGCGTGGAACGGATCCCAGGCGGGATCGTCTTCGGGAGGTAATACGCCGGGCTTGGATTTTTTCAGCGCGTCGGCAGGAGTTTTCGCGGGCGCAGGATCGTCCGGCGGCAGCGCTTTTTTCGAGGACGATTCTTCCGAAGGGTCTGAGCTCGAGCCGGAATTTGTACTCGGGCGCGGAGGCGTCGTGCCAGGCGGCGGCTGCTGTTGCGGCGGCGTTGCAGGTTGTCCAGGCTGCTGGCCGTAAGAATCCTGTTGGTTTTGCCAGCCATCGCAACCCGGAGCGGAAAGCAACGCCGCCAGGGGCAACACTCCGGCAAAAAGAATCAAGCGACCAAATTGTGAGACCTTGCGACGCATCAGGCTCCTGCGGCAATTAGATAGCGTTTGCTATCATGAACGTTGTACGCGGCCCCGTGCAGCAAACAGGAAGCACTACCCGAGCCGTCGTCCGATATTGTAGCTCTTAGATATTGTAACTCGCCGCCATGGAACTCCGCGAAAAAGTCGCGCAATTGCCTACCCAACCCGGGGTGTACATGTTTCAGGACGCCGGCGGCAAGATTTTGTACGTGGGCAAGGCGAACTCGCTGCGCAGCCGGGTCCGGTCGTACTTCTTGGAATCGCACTGGCAGGACGCCAAGACCGGGTCGCTGGTGCGCGAGATCGCGGACATAGACTACATCGTAGTAGACAATCAGAAGGAAGCGCTGGCGCTCGAGAATAATCTGATCAAGCAGCACAAGCCGAAGTTCAACGTGCTGCTGCGCGACGACAAGACTTATCCATATATCCGTTACACCGCGTTTGAAAAATACCCGCGGGTTTACGTGACCCGGCGACTCAATAAAGACGGCTCGATTTATTTCGGGCCGTACTTCCCAGCGCGCCTCGCGTACTCCATGGTGAATCTGATTCACAAACATTTTCTGGTGCCTTCGTGCACCGTGGATTTGACGCGCGCGCATCCGCGACCGTGCCTGCAGTATTACATTCGCCGTTGCCTGGGGCCGTGCGTGGCAGGATTGGTGACCGATGAGCGCTACTCCGAAGCAGCCCGCGACGTGCGGCTATTCCTGGAGGGGCGGCGCAGCGATTTGGCGCAGAGCCTGAAGGACCGCATGCAGCACGCTTCGGAGGCGCAGCGTTACGAAGAGGCCGCGGGCTATCGCGACTTGCTGCGCACGCTGAACGAGATGGAGGAGCGGCAGAAAATCGCGGCGGCTTCGGGCGACGATACCGATGTGCTCGCGTGGTACGCCGAACCGCCACAGGTTGCCGTGAATCTATTTCACCTGCGCGGCGGAAAAGTGGTGGATCGTCGCGATTTTTACTGGGAGGACATGGAAGAATTCAAGCCCGAGGAATTTCTGCCGTCGCTGATCAAGCAGTTGTACCTGGATGCTGCGTACCTGCCGCGTTACATTCACACGCCGATGGAGTTCGAGGACAGCGCGCTGATCGAGGAAGTGCTGACCGAGCAAGCAGGGCACCGCGTGGAGATTGTGAATCCGCAGCGCGGGCAGAAACACGCGTTCCTGGAGTTGGTGGAGAAGAACGCGCAACATTCGTTTATTCAACGCTTCCGCGTCTTGAAGCCGAGCTCCGCCGCGATTGTGGACGCGCTGGAATCGGCGCTGGGTCTGCCGGAGCCTCCGAAACGAATCGAATGTTTCGATATTTCGCACATACAGGGTTCGGACACGGTGGCTTCGATGGTGGTGTGGGAAGCCGGCCGCATGAAAAAATCGGACTACCGGAAATTTATCATTCGCGGCGAGGCGATGCCTGAGGGCGCGGAGAAATCCGCAGGAATTTTGCGCGATGATTTCGCCAGCATGCAGGAAGCTGTGGAGCGCCGCTATCGCCGCCTGCAGCTGGAAGAGAAACCGATGCCGAGCTTGATTCTGATTGATGGGGGGATCGGGCAATTGCACGCGGCGGCGAAAGCGCTGGACAAGCTCGCGATCATCAATCAGCCGATGGCGAGCATCGCGAAGAAGGAAGAAATTCTCTACGTGTTGGGCCGCGAAGACGAACCGGTGGTGCTGGAGCGGCATTCGCCGGTGCTGCACCTGATCCAGCAGATACGTGACGAGACGCACCGGTTTGCGGTGACGTTTCACCGGCAACGGCGATCGAGCCGTCGGCTGCGGACGGCGTTGACAGAGATACGCGGCGTGGGGCCGCGCACAGCGCAGAAACTATTGCAGCGGTTTGGCAGCGTGGCGCAGCTGAGGCAACTCACTGTCGACCAGCTCGCGGCGGAAGTTCCGCGTGCGCAGGCGCAGCGCGTGTTCGAAGCATTACGTGAACCTCAATCGCCCGAAGCTCCAAGCGCGTGAAAGGTCGCCAAGCCCCGCCGGGGAAGGCGAGACTTGACGGCCTCTGCTCGAACGATCGCACGAACAGACAATCGAACGCCTCGGATGACTTGTTACTTCATCAAGGGTAGCTCACCACCGTGACCGGAGTATCCGGATTGGCGATGGTCGACGACCCGCCTGTGTTATTAATCACGTTCAAGATGCCACCCGACCCCGACACGTTCAGAAAAATCGTCAGCAGATCATTCATGCTTTTCGCCGCAAGGGTGCTGGGCACCTCAAACGCATTCGCAGCGTAGATGTTTATTCCCTGATTGAAGAAACTGTAGCTTCCCATGCCGTATCCGCTGAAGCGGGTCACGTGATTCGCAACCTTGAACGCCGCCCAACCGTCCACGCCGGGAGCCTCCATCCATGCGGCTTGGCTGGGCGCGTCGTAGGGCATTTCGTTCTGCAGGAAAATATCCGTACCGCCGTTGCCGTTCCAGATGACCTCGTATTTTTGATAATGCTCAATGAACAGTCCGTACGCGGTCACGTTGTCGCCGTTGACGACGAGGCCCGTGTCAGCGGTGTTGACCGTCCAACCCACCCCGTTACCGTGATCAGCACGCCAAGCCCAAATGTCATCGAGAATTACGTTGCTACTGTTCACCAAAAGGCTGATCGTCGCGCTGCCCGCTTCCGCGCCGCCGATTCGGAAAAACACATCCTGCATCGCCGAAGGGTCAGAGGCGTCACAGTCACCATCAAGGAAGGAAAGGAAAGTTCCAACCTCGAACAGGACTGGAGAATGCGTCGGGCCCGCATCGAAAATAATCCCGGAGACCAAGACGCCCTTCGAGCTGAGCACCCGCATGGACGCATCTCCGGTTTGCGGGATCAGCGTGGGCATACCCAGACCGATTACGACTGTGTCGGGATACGGGACGATGATGGCGTGGTTCAGGTCATACACGCCCGGCGTCAAGATCAGGTTTTTGCCGAACAGCAATTCCAGATTGATTTTTTCGGCGCTGTCAGTCGGCTGCGCAACGTAGAAGCGATTAATCGGGATGGACGAACCGGGTGTGGGACCGGCAGCCCATGAGGCGCCCGAAGTGTCGCGTTGCACCGCCGGCACGAAGACGTTGTAGTTTCCATCGGAATCAAGGTAGAGGTATGGCTCTTCACGCGTCACCGGGCTGGTGGCGAGTGTGGTGTACGGTCCACTGCATGGCGCCACCTCCGGAAAACACTGCGCGGGCGCTCCCACAACGCCGGAGAACACCTGGTTCCACACACCGTTGGTCCAGCTGTCGATGTTGCTGTTCCTGGTGATCCACTGCTGCTGTGTGGCATTGATAATGGCGCCGGCGGTGAACTGTGAATCCGCGATGAAGCCGCCACTCGCAAAGCCCGGACCGCTGCAATAGTCAAACAGGAAGAGGTTGCCATTGATCTGGACACGCCTCACGGGCGAGGCTTGCGAGACCGCCCAGAACTCGGCACTCGATGTGCACGCAGACGCGGTGACGACATTGATGGTGAGGTTCGACAGCGACCGCCAAAAATTCTCGAGCGCCGTGCAGCTGCCGCTTACGCATTGGTTGGATACATTGATTGCGCCGTTGATGGTGACGTCGGAAGGAGAAAGGCCCAGGCCAGCCACCGTGGTGTAGTAGCCCACCTGAAAGATGAGCGGGTTGGCGCTGGATCCGTATGTGCCAGGCTCGAACAGAAACGCGTAACGCTGCGTTCCGAATTGGTTGGAGACTTGTGTGCTGGCTATGGCGTCCACCGTCGCCTGAATTGTGCTCTGCGGTGTGCTGGGAGTGAACAGGTAGACGTTCGAGCCGAAGTTGGGTTGGCCCGACAATGCGGACTGAGCCACGACTGTTACCGAGGCGACCCCGGATGCAGGCTGGGATGACGGTGTCGCGGCAGATATTGGTAGTGCAAAAGCTGCCGCGAGGAGGGTTGCGATGAATGCAAGACGTAGTGCGTCAAACGGAAACCAGCTGAAACGGGGATGCTTGATTGTCCTCATATAGCTACTCCTTTAAGCGGTTATTTGGTAAGCATTGGTCCTCCCCCCGGCAGGCAGTCTACTCCCACTCTGCTGGCTCGTACAATCTGAAATGATTCTCGGTGACGGCTTGATTTTCGCCGCGTCGAGAGCGCGCGGCTGAGGCGTTCTTGGCGCTTCATATGAAAATTGATTCGCGGTGTCGGCGAGCGGCGTCAGCGGTGTAATATCGGCAGCAGGCTCGATTTTAAAACTCGGATTCCGACGAGTAGGAGACCCATGAAGACCCCTTCCGCACTCCGATTGAGATCGCGGCCAGTTCCCGGCTGGCGCGGAGCCGTTGTTGCGCTCTTGGTTGTTGCGCTCCTTGTTGTCGCTGCGATCATCGTGCCGGCGTTTTTCGGCAGCCCGGCCGCTATGGCCACGCCTCAGCCCGCAACTCGGGAAGCACTCGCCAAGCTGCGTGATGCGTGGGTGCAGGATTTGCGCACCAAACAACTCGAACCGATTTTGAAGTTTTATGCTGTTGACGCTGCGTTCCTGCAACCCGACGGCAAACGCGTCACCGGCTCGGCGGCGATCCACGCGCTCTTCCAAACGATCATGGCCACCTTCAACAGCGACCTTACGCTGCATAGCCAGAATCTCGAAGCCTCCGGCGATCTGGCCTACGACAGCGGCGACTTTCAGGAAACGCTCACCAACATCGCCACCGGCGCCAAAATAATTTCCGAAGGCAGTTACGTAATCATCTACAAGCGCCAGGCAAACGACGGGTGGCAGATCGTCCAACACGTATGGACCGGCACTCCGCCACCGGGCGCATGAATTCGTGCACGATCAGGGACGCCGTGATCGCGGGAGTTTCCGTTCCTGCAGCGCGCCGTTGCCGTTGCTCTTGCCTCTGTAGCGGCCAGCTTTGGCTGGGCGCCGTTGACTTTGACTGTGACTTTCGCTTTCGCTTGGGTCGCCAACTCAGCGCAGTGCCGCTGTGGCGACGGGCGGTTTCGCTATCGAAGGTCGCGATAATCCTTCGGTACGTGTCTCGCACGGTCATCGCTTTGCCGCGCTGGCTTTGCAATACACTTCTCACATGGCTCAACGCGAAGGCGAGGTTCAGAATCTGGCGCATGCTTACCGTGTGCTCGATGTTCCGTGGGACGCATCGCCGCGCGCGATCAAAGCAAACTATCGCACGCTCGTCAAACGCTGGCATCCTGACCATCAGCGTCCCGGCACCGAAGCCCATGCCGCTTCCACGCTCATGGCAAAGATGCTGAACGAATCCTACGCTCGCATCCAAGACGCTCCGCTGCAAAAAGGCTTCGCTGCTCCGTTTTCCGCTGGCAAAGCGCCGCGAGCCGATGCCAATGCCGATACGAATTCAGATCCGTCGTCCTCGTCGCGCAGCGAATACGTTCGGCGCGATTCGGCACAGGATGCCGCGGAATATTACCGGATAATCGAAAATGCCCGCAAAGCAGGCGCGCGCGACGACGCACGGCCTTTCGACTGGGTTGGCTTTGCGGTTCGCTTCGTTCTGGGCGGTCTACTCGGGGCATTTCTGAGCTTCCGAGTGACGATTGAATTGTGGACGCAGGATACTCGCGTGATTTCGATCGCCATTGCCGCCACGATTCTTGTCTGCGCGCTCGCATCCGGATTCGGCGGCGAAGCTTTGTGGCGCGCGATACGCCCCGGCGGAATATGGTGGTGGCGCCGGTGGGACTAGGCAAACTCACTTTGCGTTTGTGCCAATAGTTCGGCGGCCGCAATCAGTTCGCTTGCGCGCGGCTGGCTGCCGGCACAGTTCCGTTCATCCGCAAATCTTCCACGAGCTGGCCGTAATGATCGTTTCCATGCCCCACGCCAAACATCGCCAGGCGCAGCCCCGTGGACTTGCTGTGCTCCGCGGTTTGCAGCACGTTCTCGGTGGTCAAGGTAGCCGCGGCCTTATGCCCCCGGGCAAAGGAGTCCTTCAGTAATTTGATGATGTCGGCCTTGCTCTTCACGTTCTCTCCTCCGTTACCACCCTTCACGCTTTCCGCCATCGGTTCGCCGATAATCGGCCCCCAAATACAATCATTCGAAATCGCCACGTGCTTCGCCTGCCCAGCAAACGTGCGGATGCCCTGGTACTCGCTCCCCGGAATCTTCAAACTCTGCGGCGAAAAGTTGTATCGATCCTCCGGCATCGCCTCGGCAGCGTCGACGAACTCCTTTTCGACTGCGCTGATCTCGCGGTCCAGCACGGAAGCGACGGTCGGCGCAGGCTGCTGCTCCTGCAAGGCTGGCTGTGGCGCCCGGCGCGCGCTGGGCGGCGCTCGTGGTTCCCGGCCTCAAACCAACCGCCGGAAAAATCAGTACAGCCAAAAGCGCAAAGATTCGCGTTCGATTCATCGCAGTCATTCTCTTCAATTGTGTACTGGTTGTGTTTCCGATTCGCGGGCCTTTCAACTGCAAAGTACGCGCGCTTTCCGGTCACTCCGGTGCGCTACCTTCTGCAATAAACAGGCGCGTCTTCGCTGCGTTGAGCCTGAGCGGCTTGATCGCCTCATACGCTGGCGATTCGTACCACTCGCGGGCTTTCTCCGCGTTGTCGAAAGCGATGATCACAATGCCCTTGGGCGGTTCGCCCTCGAGCGACTGGGTTTTGCCCCCGCGCACGACATAGTGGTGATTGAAAGGCGCGAGCGTTTCCGGCAGTTTCGCTACATATTTCTGGATGGTGGCAGGGTCGGTCGCTTCCACTTCTGCAATGATGTAGCCCGGTGCCACTTTCACCTGCTGCGCACGAATCACCATCGCGCAAACAACCCCGATTGAGACGCCAACTAGCGCGGCGAACAACAGCTTGAGATTCGCCTTCATGAGTTCATTCTCCCTCGTGCGCTATCGAAATGACCGCTCGCGGCAGCAAAGTTCTGTGGTCATTCGTAACGCAGCGCCACCAGCGGATCCACGCGTATCGCGCGGCGCGCTGGAATGTAACAGGCGAGCAGAGCCACTCCGATCAGCAGCAGCGCGACACCAGCGAACGTCAAAGGATCGGTAGGCCGCACGCCATAAAGCACACCCGCCATCAGGTGCGACACGATCAGCGCACCAAGGAGCCCCACTGCAGCGCCGGCAATTGCCAGGCCCAATCCCTGACGCAGCACGATGCGCACAATGTCGCGGCTTTTCGCCCCCAGCGCGAGACGAATTCCGAACTCGTGGGTGCGCTCGCTCACGATGTAGGAAATTACGCCGTAAATTCCCAGGCCTGCCAGCAGCAAAGCCGTCAACGCGAACAACGCCACAATTTCCATCGAAAATCGCCGCTGCGAGAGAGACGCGGAGACGACATCATGCAACGTCTGCGCGCCGAAAACAGGAAGTTCCGGGTTGACGGATTGCACCTGCGCGCGCAGCTGCGCGGGAATCGCAGCGGTATCGAGCCGCCCGCGCAAGAAAATGGCCCAGTCTTTGGCGGTTCTCTGGTACAAGCTCAGAAACATTTGCGGCACGGTCGGCTCCGCAAGCGATTCCGTGCGTGCGTCCGCGATCACGCCGACTATCGTGTTCCACGCAAAAGTAGAACGGTCGCCCGGCACTCGTATTTTAATTCGCTTGCCCACTGGATTATCTCCCGGCCAATACATCTGCGCGAACGCGTCGTTGATCACCACAACGGGAAGCGCGTTTTCGTCGTCTGCCTGAGCGAATAACCGGCCGCGCAGCAAAGTCATGCGCAGCAAGTGAAAATATTCCGGCGTCACGATGGAACCATCCACCAAGGGAGCCTGGTTGGCGTTTGTCTCGCGGCCTTCGATGACCAGCGAGAACGGATTCAGATCGGTTCGGCTATGCCCCAACGGAAGCGCCGCTAAATTTCCCACAGCGATTTCTTCCACCCCGGGAAGCGTGCTGCCGCGTCGCAACACTTCGCGCAAGAACGGCGCCTGCAGCGCAGGTGTTCGATAGACGTCCGTCGCGAGATCATTCGGTATAGGCAGCCACGTGCGAACAGTCATTACACTCTGCGGGTTGTAGCCCAGATGCGCATGCATCAAATCCGCAAAACTGCGCAACAGCAAACCCGCGGCAATCATCAGCACCAGCGAAAGCGCAAATTCCGTTATCACCAACACGCGACGCGTGCGCGCCTGTTCTCCCGAGCCCGTCGAGCCGCGCGCTTCTTGCTTGAGCATGTGCGTCAAATCCTGTCGCCCCGCGTGCAACGCAGGAGCCAGTCCGAAAATCGCCCCGGCGAAAAGAGTGGCCCCCAGGGCAAAAAGCAGCACAGGCCAATTAATCGTCACTTCGTTGAGACGCGGCAAGCTATCCGGCACAATCTGTAGCAGAAAACCCTTCGTGCAATAGAGAATCGCCAGTCCGACGATTCCTCCGACCAGCGATAGCAGCAAGCCTTCGGTCAGCAGTTGCCACACCAGTCGACGGCGTTCGGCCCCCAGCGCCTGTCGCACGGCCATCTCCCGGCCGCGCGCGCTGGCACGCGCCAGCAGCAAATTCGCGACGTTCACACAGCCGATCAGCAACACCAATCCCACCGCCCCCAGCAACAAGATCAACGATTGCCGCACATCCCCAACAACCGTCTGCTTCAGCGGCACAAGCCGCACTCTCCACGCGCTCTGCAACGGATAATCCTGTGGGAATTCTTTCTGCAACGATGCCACCAACGCGTCTAACCGGCTCTGCGCTTCGGTAACCGTTAATCCCGGTTTGACGCGCGCGATCACCGGCGCAAGAAAATGCGAGGCGCGCAACGGGTCAGGCGCAGGCGGACCGGCAAGACCCGCCGCGGCCCACAGTTCCGTGTTCCTTTGCGCGGTGGTTTGCCCTGGGTCGTGAAAACTGGCGGGCATCACTCCAATGATTTGATACAGGTCGTTGTCGAGCCGAATATTTCTACCCAGGATCTGCGGGTCGCTTGCAAAGGCTCCCTTCCACAAGCGGTCGCTGATGAGAACTTCCAGCGTAAACCCGGGTGTTGTGTCTTCGGGATTGAAGGAGCGTCCCAGCTCCGGCTGCACGCCCAAGAGCGCAAAATAATTCGGCGCCACCGCCGCGAAAAGAATCCTGGTAGGCTGCGACGAGCCGGTCAGGTTCACATCTCCGCCCCCGGATGGCGCAACATATTCAAAAATGCCGGAGCGCTGAAAATCGTGCCACTCCGGCACGGACATTCCCACGTCCTGCGCGCCCACGCCCGGAAGATCGTCAATCACGCTGACAAGTTGCTCGGGATGCGGGTAAGGCAGCGGGTGCAAGAGCGTGGCATCCACCACGCTGAAAATCGCGGTCGTCGCGCCGATCCCCAACGCAATCGTCAACACAGCGATAGCGGTGAAGCCCGGAGATTGGCGCAGCATGCGCGCCGCATAGCGCAGGTCTTGCCAGAAATGTTCCCACCCGGGCCAGCGGCTGGATTCGTAGAAGCGCTCCTGCACGCGCGTCACGTTTCCAAATGCCCGGCGCGCCTCGGTGCGTGCATCTTCGTCGCTCATACCCTGTTCCTTCAGGCGGTCCGTCTCCATCTCCAGGTGAGCTTCGATTTCAGCGCCGAAGTCGCTCGCTTTGCGCGTGCGTCCAAACATGGCTTAGCCCTCCTCACTCTCCAGAACGCGCCCGATCGCGGCCGTCAGGCGATTCCACTTGGTCGTTTCCTTCACCAGCTGTTTGCGCCCCGCCGATGTCAGCGTGTAAAACCGCGCCTTGCGATTATTTGTGGAGATTCCCCATTTCGCGGAAATCCAGCCCCGTTCCTCCAGCCGTTGCAGCGCGGGATAAAGCGCTCCGTGCTCGACCAGCAGTTCTTCATCCGATGTCTGCTGAATCGCGCGCGCGATGCCCTGCCCGTGCTGCGATCCAAAAATCAAAGTGCGCAAGATCAGCAGGTCGAGCGTCCCCTGCAGCAATTCCAATCGTTCTCGAGCGTCTTGGGTAGACATGTCACCCGAATAATATCCCTCCCAGGTAAGATGTCAACCTGAATGATTTCGCCGCGCTTTAGCTCAAGCGACCAACCTTAGGTGGGCGCCGCGGCCGGTTCTTTTGACTCTGTAGCGGCCGCCTGTTTAGCCTGATGCCGCGTAAGCGGCGTCAGGGTAGGCGGGCGGCTTGGATCAGGCTTCAATCCGGACGTCGCGCACCGCGTGGCGAATCGAAGGATAGCGGCCAGCCTGCGTATCGAACGTGTGGAAGGGTCGGCCACCCGGCACCCGCGGTGCCCCGTGCGCAAGGAAATTCGGATTCGACTTTGTATAACTCTAGGGTTATACTCTGCTCGTGAGCTGGGACTTCGAAGCGACCGATGAATTTCAATCGTCGTAGGCCAGGCTTTCAGACGCCGAGCATGAGGCCACCAACATCGGGATAACCGTTCTTGAAGAAAAGGGACCGACGCTCGGAAGGCCGCGAGTGGATACGCGGGCAAGAGATTCCAAACATCCGAACAGGAAGCAGCTGCGCATTCAATTCGCAAGCAGACCGTACCGAATTTGTTTTGCGTTCGATCCGCGTCAGCCTGGAATTCTTTTAATCGCTGGAATCAGCTCCGGTAAGAACTGCACCAGAAAATTTCTGCCGCCGCGGACAAGATTTACGACGCTTACCTCGTCGTACTGAGGAACAAGAGACTTCTCGAATGCCGCGAATGAAACTTAACGAACTCGCAAGGCAGACAATGACGCCGGAGTCCATCGCGCGATCGCGAAAAGCAGCAATCGAGGCAATCGCCGCGATGGAACTCTCCGAACTGCGAGACGCGCTCAAAGTTACGCAACTCGACCTCGCGGAACGCATGAAAGTTTCCCAAGCCGCAATTTCAAAACTCGAGAAACGGAATCGCAACATTCATGTCGATCAGCTTCGATCAATCGTCTCCGCGATGGGTGGAAAACTGATTCTCATAGCGGATTTCGAGGGCCGGAAAGTCGAGCTCAGCCATATCGGCAATCCAGCAGAGACCTACGTTAGGAAAGTGCGCCGGCACAAGACCCCTGCGCCAACGTGACCTGCCAACCTGAAATTCTCATGGCATCCGGTTCGGTGGTGTGGACCGGTCTGTTACCCGCTACATCGAATCGATCCAATCGGGTCCGCTCGTAAGAATCAACGGGTAGGTTAACCTCATCAAAGCCTCATTGAAGCCCATTGAAGAGAGACAAGTCGAGCGCCTCAGGGCACGATCTTGGAACCTCTCCATGCGGAACCGGCGGGTCGCCCACTCTGCGTATGAGCGAAACGCGACGGCTGTCGCTAGGCTAACTCTAAACCAGCGCCCTTAAGAACCGACCCACGCGCCGGAGGTGTGGAAGGGGCGGCAACCCGCCAGAGAACTCTGTTCACCGAAGGACAGCGCGGGCGCGGCTACTTCAACCCTTCGACCAGATACAAGTCCGAGAGCCTGCGGCGATAGGAATAGACGAAGGACTTTTCGTCTGGGGTGATGGCGATTCCTTGAATGGCGTCCACGCCGGCGGGATCGGCGGGCGAAATCTGTTTCCAGAGCGTTCTCTTCCCTGTGACGGAATCCACGCGCGAGATGCTGACTGGCAATCCCACGGAATTATGGACAAAGAAGGACCGGCCGTCTGCGGCCCAGCCGTCAATCGCATCCGCCGACGTGATGCCGGGGACAGGTTGGGCTTGGCCGCCATCCACGGGGAAAAAATAATACTTGCCATTCGGCCCGACACCAACTACCAGCTTTCCGTCCGGAGAGATGAGGACGCTCCATGTGCCGCTTCCGTCCGGCGATATTGCTTCCGGTTTTGCGCGTTCGAGATCCTGGATGTAGAGGCGCACAGCGTGCCCGGGCTCGCTGCCGGAGAAGATGACGTGCTTCCCGTCGGGAAGCCATGCAGCGCCAAGATGCGCGATCGAATCATTCGTCAGAAACCTGGCTTTTCCTGCTTTGGTGGGCAACAGGATGAGCTGCGGCGGAGAAGTGTGCGTGGCGCACAGCGCCCACGCTCCATCGGGCGAGAGGGCGAACGGCTCTCCGTCGCCCAGGCGGATTGCGGGGGAGCCATCGGTGCCGCGGATGTACGCCCCGTAGGTGGCGCCGCCGGCCTCGCCAACTTCAGCAAAGAGCAGAGTCTTGCCATCGCTCGAGAGAGCTACGGGCAAGGAGGCGTCGAACCAGGACAGTTCTCGCTCGCGGGTATCGCCGGCGATTTGTGCTTTGACCTCGTGGCGGGTCAGTTCGCGCTTCAGGAGCACGCGACCGTCGCGCGCGGTATCAAGAATGGTGAGTTCCGCGGGAATGCGCTCGACGAGCCGCTCGCGTCCGGCGAGGTCCACGGCGAAAAGAGCGCGGCTCACGCCGGCTTTGGTTGCGGTGAACCAAACTTCCTTTCCGCTCGGAGACCATGACAGGCCTTCGGCGCATATCCAACCGGTTGAGAGCGCCGTCACTTTGCCATTCAGATCAACGACGGCAACCGAGCCACCGTCGTCGCCGATCGCGGGATGAGCGAGGAAGGCGATGCGGTCCCCGTTTGGCGAAATGCGCGGATCGCCGATCCAGCCCGGCGTCTTGAAGAGCACTTTTCCGATGGGAAATTCGAGTTGTTCGGAGCCGCCTTGGCCGAGCGAAATCGCAAGACTCGAGCCGTCGGCCGACCAATCGGCCCAATTGGCTTGATCCACGATTTCGCGCGGGGCGCCGCCTGCGACGGGAAGGCGCGCGAGCGTGCCGGACGGTTCAAAGACGCCGGCGGCGCTGCGAAGTAGGACCGCCATTTCTCCGGTGGAAGAAATTCCGGCGATTTGCGCGCCGGGCAAACCCATGGAGCGCGATTCGGGGTTGTCATCGCGTGTGGAAAAAAGATCGGTGGGGCTGCCGTCCCAAGCGGCACTGTAGATGATGGTTCCGACGCCTGGCGTGAAGCGCGCGGAATAAACGATGCCACGTCGAAAAGTAATTTGGCGAAAGGACAGCGGCGGCGCGCTGGCCGCGCGTTTTGCGAAGTACACGGCGCCCGCGAACCCCGTTGCGATCAGGAGAATCGCGGCTACCGCCAGCGCGTACCACGCGCGGCTGATCCAGTCCGCGCGAGGACGCGAAGATTCCGCTGGCGCGTGGAGCAGATGCGGGCGGCGACGCAGCTCCGCCTCGCGTCTCAGGCGCTTTAGATCGGCGCGCAACTCCGAGGCGGTCTGGCAGCGCAGATCGCGATCTTTTTCCAGTGCCTTGGTTACGATGGCTTCGAATCCGTCAGGCAGCTCCGGATTGACGCGCGCGGGAGGCGGGGGCGCGCGGTTCAGGATGGCATCGAGGATTACGCCCGCCGTGCTGCCTGCAAATGCTTGGCGGCCGGTGGAAATTTCGTACAGGACTGCGCCAAAACTGAAAAGGTCCGAGCGGGCATCGAGTGTTTCGCCGCGCACTTGCTCGGGAGACATGTACGCGACGGTTCCTACTGCTGCGCGCGCGCTGGTGAGCGGCGCTTCCAAGGTGGCAGTCGGCGTGGAAGTGTATGCCGCGGACTGCCCCGGACCGGACCCAGCGTTCGCACTAGCACTGCCGCGATCCGGTTCGGGGCTGAATTTGGCGAGGCCGAAATCGAGGAGCTTGGCGTGGCCGCGGCGAGTGATGACGATGTTGGCGGGCTTGATGTCGCGATGAATGATGCCCTTCGCGTGGGCCGCGTCGAGTGCGTCGGCAACTTGAATTCCCAGGTTGAGCAGCTGATCGTAGGCGATGGGCCTTTCTGCGATCAACTGCTTCAGCGTTTGGCCCTTGAGCAGTTCCATGGCGATGAAAGGGACCGCTTCATCGCCGTCGTTAACGACGTCCACCTCATAAATGGTGCAGATGTTCGGGTGATTTAGAGCGGAGGCCGCGCGGGCTTCGCGTTGAAAACGTTCCAGGGCTGCGCGGTTGCTGGAAAATCCCTCGGGGAGAAATTTCAAGGCTACGTAGCGGCCGAGCCTGGTGTCTTTCGCTTTGTACACCACGCCCATGCCGCCATCGGCAAGTTTTTCCAAAATGAGGAAGTGCGAGAAAGCTTTTGGAACGTTCATTGCAGCAGGCTCTTCAATAACCTTGTTCGAACAGAGTATGGCGCCGCGCGTTAATTTTATTAGACGTTAGAAATCGAGGTTACGGGTCGAGTTACGATTTTCGATCACCGCGGGTGCGGGGCGTACCCACACGCAAAGCGGATTGGATGCGGCAACTTGCTCCGACGATGCAAATGATCTGTGCGCACCCCAGCCACCCCGCGCATCGCCGCCCCGCTTCCACACTCACGCTGCATCGTTCCCCACCCACGCCGTGTCCTGTCTCCGCCACTCCAAACCGGCGCCGTAGGCGCGGCACAGCGTGGAAACGCTGGGTAAGAAGACGGCACGAAGCGCCTACCCTTCGCGGTGCCTTTCCCACTTGTTTTCGAGTCACTCGCGCCCCACCGGGCCGGATTCGCTCCCGCGAGGCCCCACCCCTCCGTTTGCACTTGCGTTATATTAACTTATGTCTTATCATCAGTCGTGCGCTAATTTCATCGCGACGAGGGGGATACATGGTCCACGCTGCTAGCGCTTCAGCACCCCGCGCGGCCACCCTCCCCTCGCCGATTTCTAATCGATAGCCCCGCGATTAGAATCGCTCGCAACTCCCCTGAAAACAACACGTTGATTTTTTCTAATCGGTCGAAAATTGCATCTTTGCCTGCACCTTCTGCACACGGTTTGCGCTCCAAGAACCACGATTCCCGAGGCACCTATCACGCTTCGCGGTTCACTAATCACCGATCACTACTCACCAGTCACGCATTTCTGATCGCTACTTTTTCTGGCCTTTTTGTGGCACAGGGAATCTTGCCTGTGCTCTTAGGTGTTGCATTGGCGCGGTGCGATTCTTCGTCCTCGCGTCCTTGCGGCTTTTCTTGCCTCGGTTGGGACGGCTGTGCTACTGTCGGATTCTGAGGTGGACCATGAGCGACAACAGTGTAGGTTCAAAGGTTAGCGTATTTTTGGTGGGTTTGGGAATTGGAGCGCTGGTGGGCATTTTATTCGCGCCGAAGTCGGGCGACGAGACACGTGAATATTTGACCGGCAAGGCCGACGAGGGCCGCGAATTTGCGCAGAAGAAGGCGCGCGAGTTGCGCGAACGCGCCGAAGACTTGATCGAACGCAGCAAAGAGATCATGTCGCGGCAGAAGGATGCGCTTTCCTCGGCAGTGGACGCGGGGAAGGACACGTACCGGAAGGAATCCAAAGCTTCCTAAGGCAGCACAAGGAGCTAAATGTCGGGCTGGGTCCAGGCGTTCATCATCATTGCGGGCATAGCGATTGCTGTGCAGATGGTTATCCTGGCGGCGATGTTCGTGCAGTTGAGGATGTCCATGCAGGAATTTACGCGCATTGCGAATGACTTGCAGGGGCGCGTGGACCCGATCCTGTTGCGCGTGAACCGCATTCTGGAAGATTCCGAAGGCCGCATTTCCAGCGTGATGGGCGATACGGCGGAGATCACGCGTTTGGCGCGCGGGCAGGCGCAGAAGATGGATCGTGTGGTCACCGAAGCACTAGAGCGGTTGCGCATCCAGGTGATTCGCGCGGACCAGATTTTGACTGGCGCGCTGGAAGTGGTCGACGAGGCCGGCACGAAGTTCCGCAATACCCTGTGGGGACCCATCCGGCAGGCTTCGGCAGTGATGAAAGGCATCAAGGTGGGTCTGGATATGCTGCGCCGGCAGCAGAATAATAAGCGGGAGCCGGATGGGGATGTGGATTCGGTGTCGCAGGACGAAGAACTTTTTATTTGATCGCTAGCTTGGCGGTTGTAAATTCTATCGAGCCGCAGCCTCTACGTTTCGTTTTCTTCCCTGGAATCAACCTGAAAATTAACGTGTGAAAAGAATCAGCGAATCCATCCGCCGCCGAGAACTTTTTCGCCTGCGTAAAATACCGCGGCTTGACCCGGCGTGATCGCGCGTTGCGGCTCGCGGAAGGTGACGCGGGCCGTGGTGGCGTCGAGCGGAGTGACTTCCGCTGCGGCAGGTTCGTGACGATTGCGGATGCGGACCATCGCTTGCACCGGCTGCTCGGGAACGAGGTAGGGAATCCAATTCACGCCGCGCACTTCGCAGCTCGCGCTGCGAAGCTCCTGGTCCTCGCCGACGACCATACGATTCTGCGCGCGGTCGAGCGCGACGACGTACATCGGCGGTTGTCCGCCGGAAAGTCCGAGCCCCTTGCGCTGGCCTACGGTGAATTGATGCAGGCCGTTGTGGCGGCCGAGAACTTCGCCGGAGGCGGTGACGATGTCGCCTGGTTCCTTCGGGAGATCGCTTCCCTGCTCCTGCAGATAGCCTTCGATGAACTTCACGTAATTTCCCGTGGGCACGAAGCAGATTTCCTGGCTTTCGGGCTTTTCGGCCACGGGGACTTGCAGGCGGCGCGCGATTTCGCGGACTTCGTGCTTGGAAAGCTCGCCGAGCGGGAAATCCGTGTGGGCTAGCTGCTCCTGCTTCAGGCCGAAGAGAAAGTAGGATTGGTCCTTGGATTCGTCCACGGCGCGGAGAAGTTCGTATCGGCCGGTCTCCACGTTGTGGCGCACGCGGGCGTAGTGGCCGGTGGCGATGCGTTCTGCGCCGATCTGGCGCGCGGTGACGAGGAGCTGATCGAACTTCACGTGGTTGTTGCACATGGTGCACGGGATGGGCGTGCGGCCTTCGAGATAATCCGCGACGAAGGGGCGGATCACGTTGCGCTCGAATTCGGGCTCGAAGTTCACGACGTAGAAAGGGATGCCGAGATGTTCGGCTACGCGGCGGGCGTCGTAGACATCGTCGTGCGAGCAGCAGCGATGCTGGGCGGGGCCGTTATTCTGCAATTGGGGGAGGCGGCGCTGGTTCCAGAGCTGCATGGTTAGGCCGACGATGGTTTGGGCGCGGTCGTGGAGGATCGCGGCGACTGTCGAGCTGTCCACGCCGCCGCTCATCGCGACCGCGACGGTATGGGCGGTGGCAACGGCCGGCTTGCTGCTTGCGAGTTCGAGTTGTGTCAGTGACGACAACGATTTCATCCTTTGAGTTTGAGAATTGCGCGAAACAATTTCAACGGCAAAGTCAACTGCGCCCGCCTAAAACAAAAAGCAGGCGGCCGCTCCATAATTCAAAGACAAATTCAAAACCAAACGGAAATTCGAAAGCAAGGGCTGAAGCTGGCATCTCCGCTCGATCATGCGGAGAGCTCCGCGCTGGCGCTAAGCGGCGAGAGGGCGCGGAGGCGCTCAACTGCTTGCGGAATTATGGCTATCGCCTGGTCGATCTCTTCGGGCGTTGTGGTGCGCCCCAAGCTGAAGCGCAGGCTGCTGCGGGCTTCGTCGGGGGAGAGGCCGATGGCCATCAGAACGTGCGATGGGCCGACTGCGCCAGAGGAGCAGGCTGCGCCGGTGGAGCAGGCGATTCCTTGCAGATCGAGCGCGATTACCAGCGCTTCCCCGCCTGCGGCGTGGAACGATATGTTCGATGTGTTGGATACGCGCTGGGCGCGGTTTCCGTTTACGCGCGCGTTGCCGCACGTTGCGAGCAGCGCGTCTTCGAGGCGGTTGCGCAGCGCAGTGACGCGAGCGCAGTCCGTCATCAGATTCTTGCGGGCCAGGTCCGCCGCCTTGCCCAGGCCAATGATGCCCGGAACATTTTCGGTGCCGGGTCGGCGGTCGCGTTCGTGGTGGCCGCCATGGAATTGCGGTTCGAGCGGAGTGCCGGAGCGTACGTAGAGCGCGCCCGTGCCCTTGGGACCGTAAATCTTGTGCGCAGAAATTGAGAGCAGGTCCACGCCGAGACGGTTCACGTCGAGCGGTATCTTTCCGGCGGATTGCACCGCGTCGCAATGAAACAAAACTTTCGCAGCGGCGGCAATTCGGCCAATTTCGTCGGTGGGCTGGATGGTACCAAGCTCGTTGTTGGCGTGCATGACGCTGATGAGGATCGTTTCGGGCTTGAGCGCGCGGCGAATGTCTTCCGGATCCACGACGCCTTCGCGGCCGACGGGAATGTAAGTGACCGCGACGCCGAGTTTTTCGAGCGCTTGCGCTGCGTTGAGGACCGCGTGGTGTTCGATCGCCGTGGTGATGATGTGCTTGCGCGGTTCTTGTGACGCCGCGACTACGCCAAAGAGCGCTAGATTATCGGATTCGGTGCCGCCGCTGGTGAACACGATTTCAGAGGGCTTGGCGCCGAGCAACGCGGCTACCGACGCGCGGGCGGCATCTACCGCGCCACGCGCGCGCTGGCCCGGAGAGTGAATCGAGCTGGCGTTGCCGAAGGTTTCGGCGAAATACGGCAGCATAGCCTCGAGCACAGCGGGGTCCACGGGCGTTGTCGCGTTGGAATCGAGATAGATGCGCATGACGATAAGCTGCGAGTATTCAGCATAGCGGTACGAGACGGAGGGGTCAAGCAGAGGGCTGTGCGGGTGGCACCATAGCGGTAGTACGAGTGCGTTACAGGTACGCGCGGGTTGCCTTGACAGGGTTGCGGGTGTCCGATAGCGTCGAAGAATGCGGCATCATAGATTTTTGCAGTTGCGCCGCGCAAATCACGGGGGCAAAACTTGGCGCGGCCAATTATTACTCTGACGACGGATTATGGGACGAGCGACCACCTGGTGGGGGTGATCAAGGGAGTAATCCTAACCATCAATCCCGAAGTGAGCATCGTGGATATCACGCACAACGTGATTGCGCATGACGTGCTGGATGGGGCGCTGACGATCAGCCAGGCTTATCGGTATTTTCCTCCTAAGACGATTCACATGGTGGTGGTGGATCCTTCCGTGGGGACGCAGCGGCGGCCGATTTTGGTGGCGGGAGATCAGCATTATTTTGTGGCGCCGGATAATGGAGTGCTTTCCGCGATTTACGATCAGTCGGAATCGCTTTTTGCTTGGCACATTACTTCGGAACATTATTTTCGCCAGCCGGTGAGTAATACGTTTCATGGGCGGGATATTTTCGCGCCCGTGGCGGGATGGCTTTCGAAGAACTGGCAGACGGCTAGTTTCGGCGAGTTGATTGAGGATTTCGTACGGTTCAGCATTCCGAAGCCCAAGGTAAACGGAAATTCGATCAAGTGCGTGGTGCTGAAGCTGGATAACTTTGGAAATCTGATTACGAATTTGAAGGGCGAGGAGACGCCGGCTTTGGTGGCGCCGGACGCGAAATTCACGATTCGCGCCGGGAATGCGGAGATCAAGAAGTTGTTGCCGACGTTTGCGTCGGGGTCGGCGGGGGAACCGTTTGCGATTATCGGGTCGGGCGGATATTTGGAATTGTGCGTGAATAAGGGGAACGCGGCGCGGGTTTTGGGGATTGGGCGGGGAGCTGAGGTTACGGTGGAGCTGGGGTGATTGTAGCGTTGTTCTGCTTGCGTGCGTCTGCCGATTTTTCCTGTGGGTTAATTCCAATTTAATTGGTGGGTGGTCGCGCGTCCCGGATCGCGGTGATGTAAACGCGGGCACGGCATGGCGTGCCCCTAGCACTGCTCTATCGCGCTAGCGAGGTGATTATCAGGTAGGAGCGCATGCGGGGGTCCAGCCAGTCGCGGAGGGCGTCGCCTAGGAGGTTGAAGGCCAGGACCGCGGTCATCACTGCTAGGGCAGGGAAAATTACCAGGTGGGGGGCGTCGAAGAGGTGGCCGCGGGCGTCGTTGAGCATGGCGCCCCAGCTAGGCATGGGGGCTAGTACGCCGACGCCGAGAAAACTTAGGGTGGATTCGGCTAGGATAGCGCCGGCCATCGCGATGGTGGCTTGCACGAGGATGGGTTGCAAAATATTGGGCAAGAGATGGCGAACCAGGATGCGCGCGTGTGATGCGCCTAGTGAACGTGCGGCAAGGACGTACTCCATTTCCTTAGCTTGGAGAATTTGCGCGCGGGCCAGGCGCGCGTAGCCGGCCCAGCCGGTGACGACCAGCGCGAGAATTACTTTGTCGAGACCGGGGCCCAGAAATGCGGCGAAGGCTATGGCCAGCAGGATGCCGGGGAACGATAGAAACGCGTTGATCAGGATGATGTTGACGAAGCGATCGAACCAGCCACCGAAATAGCCTGCGACCGCGCCGATTGCCAGGCCGATTATTCCCGCACCGAAAACCACACAGATGCTGACTAGCATGGAGACGCGCGTGCCGAAGATGATGCGGGAGAGGATGTCGCGGCCGAGTTCATCGGTGCCCATCCAGTGCGCGGCGGTGGGCGGGACCAGGCGCGCGGGCAAATTTTGCGCTACGGGATCATAGGGGGCAAGCAAAGGGGCGGCTAGCGCGACGATTACCAGAAGCAGCGTGAGCGCAAATCCCCAGCGGCCGGGGACGCTGCGCCGCAGAAAATCGGCGAGTGCATGGAGAAGTCCGCGCACGAGCCCGCGCGGCCGGGATTTCGTTCGCGGCGCGCTCATTCGAAGCGCACCCGCGGGTCCACCAGCGCATACACAAGGTCCGTGAGCAGGTTAACGAAAACGTAGGAGACTGCGATCAGCAGGATGCAGCCTTGCAGCAGCGGATAATCGCGGGCGCCGATGGCTTGGACCGCGAGGCGTCCGATGCCGGGCCAGGAAAAAATGGATTCGGTGACGATGGTGCCGGCTAGCAGCGTGCCGAATTGCAGGCCGAGGATGGTGAGGATGGGGATCAGCGCGTTACGCAGTGCGTGGCGAAAGAGAACGCCGGATTCGGAGACGCCTTTCGACCGGGCGGTGCGGACGTAATCGGCGGAAAGCTCCTCGATGACGGAGGTGCGCACCATGCGCGTGAGGATGGCGGCGAGCGCGGCTCCGAGCGTGCATGCGGGAAGAATGAGATGCGAGATGCCACCGCGTCCGGAAACTGGGAGCCAACCGAGCACGACTGAAAAGAAGAGGATGAGCACCGGGCCGAGCGCGAAATTCGGGACGGAGAGGCCGAACAGGGTGAGGACGCCTACGGCGTGATCAGTTCTTTCGCCGCGTTTGTGCGCAGCCAGCACTCCGGCGGGGATTCCGATGAGCGCGCAGATCAAGAGCGCTACTACGGCGAGTTCGAGCGTGGCGGGATAGTGTGCAGCGACGACCTTTAGCACCGGCTGCTGGAAGCGGAAGGATTCACCGAGGTTTCCGTGCAACACACCCGCGAGGTATCGGCCGTATTGCACGGGGAGTGGCAAATCCAGGCCTAGGGCGTGGCGGAGTTGCGTAAGGTCTTCGGCGCGGGCGCCTTCACCTAGCATTTGGGCGACTGGATCGCCCGGAACGATGTGCGCGAGAAGGAAAACCATAGTGAGGATCAGCCATAGCGCTGGCAACGCGAACAGCAGGCGGATTGAAACGTAGCGAATCATTTATGGGCTGGCCCTGATGACGGCGGATCGGCGGCGGGCTCGTCGGGAGAGGGTACATCAGTTGCGGCGGGCGGCTTGGGGGATTTTTTTCGGGCCGCGCGGCGGACTTTTTTGGCTTGGTGTGAATCGGCGGCAGCGGTTAATGAGGGCATCTGCAAAACTTCGGCCTGCGCGCTGTGGTGTGCGCTCCGATCCGGCGTTTCCGCTTGCGCGACTTCTGCGGGCTGCGGCGCAGATTCCCCGGCAGGTGACGGGACAATCGCGGGTGGCAACGGCTTGATCTTCAGGCGCGAGACGCGGCGATGGTCCATCTCCATGACGGTGAAGCGATAGCCATCGGCTTCGAAACTTTCTCCGCCGCGGGGAATGAATCCGAGGCGCGTCAGCACGAAACCACCGACTGTTTCGTAGGAAGAATCTTCGGGGAGCATGATGTTGTAGCGCGTGGCGAGCTCGCGGATCTTGATTGCCGCGTCGAAGATCATGCCGCCGTCGGGGAGCGTGAGCGGGCGCTCGACGACGTCGAATTCGTCGTGAATTTCGCCGACCATTTGCTCGAGGATGTCTTCGAGAGTGGCGAGGCCGAGGATGCTGCCGAATTCGTCCACGATCATGGCTAGGCCGGTGCGGCGGGCGCGAAATTCCAGGAGCAGCTCGCTGACGGGCTTGGTTTCGGGAACGATGAGGGCGTCGCGCAGGACGGTGTGCAGATTGAATTCGGCGAGCGGCTGGTGGTCCTCGGCGCGGCGGGCGCGATCGAGCAGGACCCAGATCATGTCCTTGATATGGACGAAGCCGAGGATGTGGTCGAGCGTGCCTTCGTAGACGGGAATGCGCGAGCGTTGCGTGGTGGCGAACATGGTCATGGTGTCTTCTAAAGTGGCGGAGACGGGGAGGGCGTGAACGTCTGGGCGCGGGACCATGACTTCGCGGGCTTGAATCTGGCCGAGTTCCATTGCGGCTTGAATGAACTTTACTTCGGCGGCGGGGAGCAGGCCGCGATCGCGGGCTTGCTGGATCATTACTTGCAGTTCTTCGGTCGAGCGGACCAGGGTGTGACTGTGCGGTGAAACCACGCCGAGAGCGCCGACGATCTTTTCGGCCCAGCCGTCGAGAAGATCAATGGCCCAGCGAAAAGTATTGAGGAACCAGGAAAAGGGTCGCGCGATGAGCAGGGCGACGCGTTCGGCGCGCGCTAGGCTGAGGCTCTTGGGGACGAGCTCGCCGAGGACGACTTGCAAGACGGTGAGCAGGCCGAAGGCAATGGCGAGGGCGGTGCCGTGCGCGATGATCGCGGCCCAGGGGCGCGGGATGGCTTGCACGAGCGGGCTGAGGATTCCGGCTAGAGTGATTTCACCGAGATAGCCGAGCGAAAGGCTGGCTAGTGTGATGCCGACTTGCACGCCGGAGACTACGCGGGTGAGGTCGGTGAGAAGAATTTCGACTACTTTGGCGCGGGCGTCGCCTTGTTCGACGAGTTGGCGGACGCGGGATTGGCGCACGGCGATTAGGGAGAATTCGGCGGCGGAGAAGAATGCGTTGATGCCGACGAGCGCGAGGACTGCGAAAAGTTGCAGGGCGATCATCGCAGTTGATTCTAGCAAGAGGCGCGGGGCAATGGGGGAAAAGCGGTGATGAGGCGAGTGATAAGTGACAAGTGATGAGTGATTCGTGATTGGTGATTAGTGGCGAGAGGTGATAACGCGCCGATCTGGTCGCATCTTGGTCGGCCTTCGTAGGGAAAGCGGTTGGCTACTTCGCTGGTTGCTTCGAGGCTTGAGCAGCGCGGATTTTCGCCGTTGCTTCGGCAGATTTGCCTCGCGGGATTGTTAGGGTGGTCCAACGATCGCCGGCGAAGTGTTTGGCTAGAAATACGATTTGGCCTACGTGGTAGGAATAGTGGGCTACTTGGCGATTGATGGCTTGCATTACGGAGTGGCGCTCGTTGCGGATGAGGACTTCGCGGGCGAGATCGGCGTCGGTGAGCGAGGCGAGCGCGGAGAAGACGAATTTCCAGCCGGCTTCCCATTGGGCGGTGAGTTGTGCGCGCGTTGCGGCGGGGAACTCAAATTCGGTGTCGCGATTGCGGTCGGGCTTTTCCCCGTCGGAGGTGAGGAAATCGGTCCAGCGGGAACGCATGTTGCCATAGAGATGTTTGACGATGATGGCGATGGAATTCGATTCTGCGTCGAGGGTGACGCCGAGCGCCTCATCGGGAGCTTGTGCGATCGCGCGTTCGCCCAGGCGTTTGTAATGGTGGAGCAGGCGGATGGCGTCGGCGAGATAGGAGCTCGTGCATTCGTGGGGCACGGCGGGATTTTGCATCGTTTTGGGGGCCGGGGCAATAGGGTCGTCGAGCGCAGAGGGCGACGCTCGTTTGCAGCGGTGATTCGCCGCATTGCAGGCTGGTGATTTTGTGGGCTACACTGCGCCGCTATTGGAATTCGTAATTCAAGGCCAGGACGAATGACACGCGCAGCGCGCATTTTTCGCAACTTGTTTGCCGGGATTTTGCTTCTGGTCGGCGCCGGGATGGTGTTGAGCTGGTGGCTGGTGCGTCGGCCGCTGGCGCGACTAGATGGCAGCGTCGCGATTGGCGGATTGAAGGATGGGGCGACTGTGGATCGCGACCGTTGGGGTCGGCCGTGGATTCGCGCGACATCGGTGCAGGATTTGCTGACGGCGCAGGGTTTTGTGATGGCGCAGGACCGGTTGTGGCAGATGGATTTGCTACGGCGGGCGGCGAGTGGGGATTTGTCTGAGATTTTCGGTGAGCTCGGGCTGGCGTACGACAGGGAAAATCGGACTTTGGGGATGCGGCAGGCGGCGGTGCGCGCGGTGGCGGATGCTTCTCCGGAAATTCGCGGAATGCTGGACGCTTACGCGCGGGGGGTGAACGACAATATTGCGGAGCGCGGCGGGAAATTGCCGATTGAGTTTGTCGCGCTCGGTTATAAGCCGCGGGCTTGGACTCCGGTGGACACTTATTTGATCAGCTTGTATATGTACAAGACGCTGACGGCAACTTGGAAGGAGAAATTGAACCGGCAGTGGATTACGGAGAAAGTGGGAGAGGAACGCGCGCGGGATTTGTTTGTGAGCGATTCGCCGCTGGACCATTTTATTTGGACTGCGGGGGGTTCTCCGCCCTCGCGGGCTGCTGCTGTGGACTTTCCGTCATCGACGCGATTGGACGATGCTCGCACGGTTGCTGCCGATGAGACTGGTACGCCACCGTTTGCTTCGCTTGCGTGGGACGCGGCGCGGAGTTTTTTGGCGCAGTTCGAGGAGGATTCGTCGGAAATAATTGGGAGCAATAATTTTGCGGTGAGCGGGGCGCATACGGCTTCGGGCAAGCCGTTGCTGGCGAACGACACGCATTTGCAGCTTTCGACACCGGCGCTTTGGTACATCGTGCATTTGACGGCGCCGGGGCTGAACGTCGAGGGGTTCGCGCTACCGGGGGCGCCGCTGGTGATTATCGGGCACAACGAACGGATCGCTTGGGGATTCACGAACAGCAATGCGGACGTGGAGGATCTCTACGCCGAGAACTTTTCAGATGTGAACCCGCTGCAATATTCCGCGAACGGCAAGATGCTGACGGCGGAGGTGCGTCACGAAGTGATTCCTGTGCGCGGGAAACCGGATGTGACGCTGGATGTGGTGATGACGCGGCATGGGCCAATCGTCCATCGCGATACGCCGGAGCAAGGGGGGCGCGCTTATGCGCTGCGCTGGACGGCGCTCGAGCCTGGGGGTCTGGATTTTGGATTTCCATTGTTGGGGCAGGCAATAGGTTGGAATTCGTTTATCGAGACGACGCGGCACATCGCGGGGCCGGGGCAGAATACGATTTATGCGGATGTGGATGGGAATATCGGGTTCACGATTCCGGCGCGCATTCCGGTGCGCGCAAACGGCGCTGGCGCGTTGCCTGTGCCCGGCGATACGGATCTGTATGAGTGGAAAGGATACATTCCGTTCGAGGAATTGCCGCGGGTGGAAAATCCGCCGGACGGGATTATTGCCACGGCGAACGCGCGGACGGTGGGGCCAGGGTACAAATATTATTTGTCCGATCGGCAGGCGGGGCCTTATCGGACAGCGCGGCTTTATGAATTGCTTTCCGGGCGCACGGGCCTAACGGCAGCGGACTGCAACGCGATTCAGAACGATTTCGTGAGCCTGCCGAATCGATTTTTAGCTGGCGCCCTGCTGCAGGCGGCGAAGACGAAGCGGCCTGCGGATGCGCGGGCGCAGCGATTGATTGCGAATTTGGCGGGATGGGACGCGCGGGCTGCGGCGGGTTCTGTCGAGACTTCGTTTGTGGAATATACGCGGAGGGTGCTTTTTGTGCGTTTGCTGCAGCCATATTTGGGCGCTGAGGTTACGAAGTACGAATTGTGGGAACCGCAGAGCATTTACAACGATGTGTGGTGGCGCGACAAAGTATTTCTGGAAAATATTTTAAACACGCGGCCTGCGGCGTGGTTGCCGATTGGATTTGCGAATTATGATGACCTCTTGATGGTCAGCGCGGATGACGCCGTCGCGGCTCTGCAGAAGCAAACAGGCCAAGCGACTGAGTCCGAGTGGAACTGGGGGCGGCTGCATTCCTTGGACATGGTTCATCCGCTGGGCCGCGCGGGATTGCTGCACGGATTGCTGAGCATTGGGCCGTACGAGCAGGGCGGGACGATTGATACGGTGCGGGCGATGGGCGTGGGGCATGGGCCGGCGATGCGTCTTGTGGCGGACCTTTCGAATTTTGATCAATCGTTGATGGAAATTCCCACTGGTGAATCGGGCCAGTATGCGAGTCCTTATTATCGGGACCAGTTTGCGGAATGGTTTGCGGGGCGCGGAATTCCGGCGGCGTTTACGATTGTGGCCGAAGATGGGGCGCGCGCACATCGGCTGACGCTGTTGCCGGACGACAGGAAATAGTGAGTGAGTCTCCGCTTGATGCGTGAAGCGGGAGTTGAGTGGCAGGAAGCACTCCAAGTGCGATGTCATGGAAGTGTGATGATCTACATATGAAAAGCGATAAGCCTTTGTCGTTGGTCGACGTCGGACGCTCTTCTAGCGTAGGCAAGAAAATCTTTCGTGGCGCTTGGGTTTTAGCTGCGAATAGCTTCGTCGCTTGCGCAATGTTTACCAGGCTGCGAAGCGTAGGATTCCCGACGTTGAGTTTCCAGTTGTGCTTCGAATTCGTTTTTGAGGTAATTCTTCCGATTCTCGGTATCGTGCTTGAGCTTGTAAATTGGAAATTTGCTAGATGGGTGAACGTGGGTTGTTTTACCGTCGCAGGCTGTTTCTGGCTTGCGGGAGCGATTTGGTGGCATTCAGACCCTTTCTTCGGGGTGCTGCTTATCGTCGCGTTCGGATTGCTGATCGTCGCAGGACTGACAGAGATTGTGTACCGACGAACGCAAGGCGATTCTTCCTATCCGGTCAACTCCTGATGAGTCGCGCGACCAGACAATGGCCCAGAATCGGCGGGAGTGTGGCATTGCTGCAAGAAAATCATCGCGATAGAATCCGGTTGGCTGCTACAGTGGTGAGATATTTTTAGCGCTTGCAGGCAGCGCGGAACGAGGCAGAATGAGTCCAACGTCGAATAAATCGGTTGTGCCGGTGGAAGCGCCGAAGAAGGGTGACTTCGAGAAGTCGCTTACGCGGCTGGAGGAAGTGGTGAAACGTTTGGAGAGCGCGGATTTGTCGCTGGATGAGGCGATGCGGCACTTCGAAGAGGGTGTGAAGCTTTCGCGCGAATGCCAGAAGCAGCTGGAAGAGGCGGAGGGGCGCGTGGAAATTCTGCTGAAGAAAGCGGATGGCAAAATTGTGGCGGAGCCGTTCGAGCCGGAAGACGAAAATAATTAACGTCCGCCGGCGGATTTTTGCACAGCGATTCGCATTCCAGACATCTCGATCGAGCCTATGACGATCCCCGATTTCTTCGAGCAGGACAGAACAACGGTGGAAGCGGCGTTGCAGGAGCTATTGCCGCCCGAAGATGCGCTGCCGATTACCATTCATCAGGCGATGCGCTACAGCGTGTTTGCGGGCGGAAAGCGCGTGCGGCCGATTTTGTGCATGGAAGCGGCGCGGATGTTCTCGCAGGAGCAGAACGGAGCGGTGCAGGTGGGCTGCGCGCTGGAATTCATTCACACCTATTCGCTGATTCACGACGACTTGCCGGCGCTGGACAACGACGACCTGCGGCGCGGAAAACCGACCAACCACAAAGTGTTTGGCGAGGCGATGGCGATTCTGGCGGGGGACGCGCTGCTGACTTTGGCGTTTCATAGTTTGGCGCTTGCGCCGGTGGAACCGCAGCGGCGGCTGACGATTTTGGCGATGATAGCGGAAGCGGCGGGGACCGATCGCGGAATGATTGGCGGACAGGTTGCGGATTTGGAAGCGGCCGGGAAAGCGCCGGACAAGGGAATGCTGGAGTACATTCACCGGTCGAAGACGGCGGCTTTGATTCGCGCGTCGATTGTGGCGGGGGCGATTGCGGGCGGGGCGGATCGCGGGGACGTGACGCGGCTGCTCGCGTTTGGGGAGAGCATCGGGTGGGCGTTTCAGGTGGTGGACGATATTTTGGATGTGGAGGAGTCGTCGGCGGCGCTGGGGAAGACGGCGGGTAAGGACCAGGCGCAGAAGAAGGCTACTTATCCGGCTTTGCATGGGTTGGAGGTTTCGCGGGATATTGCGGCGGATTTGGAGGCTAAGGCTTTGAGGGAATTGGATTTTTATGGGGAGCGGGCGGGGAGATTGCGGGCGTTGGCGCAATTTTTGGTGGCGCGGCGGGCGTAGGGTTGGTCGGTTGCGTTGCAGTTGTTAAAATCACCACGGATGAACGCAGATGAAAACTGATAAAGGCAGTGATGAAAGCGAGCGAAGAGAAAAGCGAAAAGATTTAACGAAGAGGTTGGAGCGCAGAGAAAGGCGAGATCATTAACACAGAGGACACGAAGAAAACCGGAGCACACAGAGAAAACAGTTCGTACGGCCGCTGCTCTGCTTACGCATGAAATCCAAACCTACTTCTCAGAAATCCGCTTCAGGCAAAACCCATCAGAATCGCAAGGCCGGAAAAATACGGTTGGACGTTTTAATTGTGGAGCGCGGGTTGGCGCCCTCGCGGGAGCGCGCGCAGGCTTTGTTGCTGGCTGGGAACGTGTTGGTGAATGGGCAGAAGATGGAGAAGCCTGGGTCGCAGGTGGCTAGGGATGCGCGGGTGGAAATGATTGGCGAGGCTTTGCGGTATGCGAGCCGCGGCGGGCTGAAGCTCGAGGGGGCGCTCGAGGATTTCGCGGTTTCACCGCAAGGCCGAGTTTGTCTGGACGTGGGGAGTTCGAGCGGAGGATTTACGGATTGTTTGCTGCAGCATGGGGCTGTGCGGGTATTCGCGGTGGATGTGACTGTGGATCAGCTGGATTGGAAACTGCGGCAGGATCCGCGCGTGACGACTGTCGAACTCAACGCGCGTTATCTGAAGGCTGAGGATATTGCGGAGCGGCCTGCGCTCGTGACGATGGATATGTCTTTTATTTCGGTGGCGAAAGTTTTGCCGGCTGTTGTGCCCGTCGCTGCTGCGGCCGCGGATTTTTTGATATTGATCAAGCCGCAATTCGAGTTGGAGAAGAGCGAAATCGGCAAGGGTGGGATCGTGCGCGATGCGGCGCTGCACCAAAAAGCCATCGAGCGCGTAGAGGCGGCGGCTACCGCGTGCGGGCTGGAAATTCTGGGAGTGCGGCCAAGCCATTTGCCCGGGACGGAAGGCAACCAGGAGTTTTTTCTGCACGCCCGTGCTCGCGGGTAGAGTAGAATTCTGCCTCCAATTATGATTCGCGCTGCCGGCATTATCTGCAAACCAATCCCCGAAATGGTCACGGCCGTTGTGCCGGAATTAAAACGCTGGCTGGAGGCGCGCAAGATCGAAGTTTCCGTGGACCCGCGGACGCGGACCACGCTTGATCCGAACGGTCCGGCGATGACGCGGGAAGAAATGGCGGCGAAAGTTGATCTGCTGATCGTTCTAGGTGGCGACGGAACTTTGCTTGCGGCGGCGCGGGCGCTGGGCGGGCACGACGTTCCGATTCTGGCAGTGAATCTGGGCGGGCTGGGATTTTTGACGAGCGTGACGCTGGATGAACTTTATCCGGTGCTGGAAGGGATTGTGGCGGGCGAACACCGCACCAGCGAACGGATGATGCTGGAAGCGGAGATCGTGCACAGCAATAAACCGGCTGAGCGCCTGACGGCTTTGAATGATGCGGTGGCGAACAAGGCGGCTCTGGCACGCATGTTGGATTTTGACGTGCATGTGGATCATCACCATGTGGGGCGTTATCGCGCTGATGGGCTGATTGTGGCGACGCCGACCGGCTCGACGGCCTATTCGCTGGCGGCGGGCGGGCCGATCATTCATCCGGATCTGGATGCGTTTGTGATTACGCCGATTTGCCCGCACATGTTGACGAACCGGCCCTTGGTGGTGCCGGACACGGCGCACGTGGAGCTGGATTTTTCGGCGTCGGGCGAGCCGGTTTATTTGACACTGGATGGTCAGATTGGATTTCAGTTGCAGCCGCAGGACAGAGTCGTGATCACCAAGGCCGCGACGAAGGTGCAAGTGGTGAACCCGCCGCGCAAGACGTACTACGAAATACTGCGGAGCAAATTGCGGTGGGGGGAGCGCTGAGGGGCAGGAACTTCGCGCGATCGCTGGCGCGCACTTCATGACGAGCGAATGTGCTTCCGTACAAGATCCAAGACAACTTCAAAAATGCCCGCTTAAAAGGCAAAAGCAGGCGGCCGCTACCCGGGCGACGTCTTCGCCATTTTGCCGAGGCGCGAGCCGCCGTTAACGGAGGATGCTCCATGCGATTCAAGATTTATTTTGCGCTGTTGGGATTGGTGTGCGCGTGCGCTGGGGCGCAGCAATCGGGTGCGCAGGCTGCACAGGCCGCTCCCGTTCCGCAGGCGCAAGCGCCAGCGGAGCAGGCTGCGAGCGATACGGCGGTGCCGCCTCGTCGCGTTCCCGTGGCGGATTATCCGATTCAGGAGGGGTACGTTGATTCGAGCGGCGTCTTAATTTATTACACGACGATTGGCCGTGGAGCTCCGATTGTGATTGTGCACGGAGGGCCTGGCGCATCGCACGATTACCTTCTGCCGTACCTTTTGCCGCTGGCGCGTCAGAACCGGCTGATTTTTATTGATGAGCGCGGCTCCGGGCGTTCGCAAAAGCTGGATGATCCCGCCGGATACACCGTGGAAAATATGGTGGAAGACGTGGAAGCGGTGCGGCAAGGGCTGATGCTGGGGAAAATCACTTTGCTGGGACATTCTTACGGAGGTGTGTTGGCGCAGGCTTACGCGCTGAAATATCAGAATAACTTGAGCCATCTGATTTTGTGCAGCACGTTTGCGAGCTCTGCGGAGATGAATCAGGTGCTGGCGCGGGTGAAAGCGGCGGCTCCGGATGACGTGCGTGAACAAATTGATCGCGAGGAAAAGGCGGGACTTTACGGGCACGGAAGAAATTACGAGAAAAACCGATACACGAACGATTACATGATTGCGGCTTGGGGCGGGGCGTATTTTCCATACCTTTATCAGAATCATCCGGACCCGAATTACGACCCGACGACGGTCGGTAATACGGCGTGGGATTTGTATCGCGAGATGTGGGGGTCGAATGGCGAGTTCGTGATTGATGGAAATTTGAAGTCGGTGGAGTATGTGGAGCGGCTGCACACGATTCATGTGCCCACGCTGATTATTGCGGGGGATCACGACGAGTGCGACCCGGCATTGTCGCAGGAAATGCACGAAAAGATCGCGGATTCGCAGATCGTGATTTTACCGAAGAGCGGGCATTTGACGTTTGTGGATCAGCAGGGGATGTTCAATGATTCGGTGAACACGTTTGTGCATTTGAAGAAGACCAAAACGCCCGCCGCCATAACGAAGGTCGATTAAACCTGCAAAATGACCCACTGAAGCGCGCCGCTACAAAGTCAAAAGCTGGGGTTGTGATCTTTCCAGCGAGCTACTTTACTTTCAGGACCAGCAGGGTGCGATCGTCGAAGGGATGGGCGCCGCCGGAGAAGGTGTCAACCTCTTCTAGGATGCGGTCGGCGATGCCATCCGAGTTGAGATTGTGGTTTGCGGTGATTAATTCGGCTAGGCGGGTGTGGCCGAAGAATTCTCCGCTGGAATTTTGCGTATCGCCGATGCCGTCGGAGTGAAATACGACGATGTCACCTTCATTCAGGATGTAACTGCGCTGATCGTAGGTGGATTCCTCGAACATTCCTAGCGGAAAACCGGCGAGCATGATCCGTTCGCAACGGCCGCCGTGATACAGGAAAGGTTCTTCCTGTCCGGCATTGGCGATGCGCAATTTGTGACGGCCGCGGTGCCAGGTGGCAAAACAGAGAGTCATGAAGCGGCCTTCGATGCGGCGCTCGCCGAGAAAGCCGTTGATGGCGCGCAGCATTTCCGCGGGGCGATGTTTTTGCGGGCCCAGACTGCGCAGCGTGCCGATCGCGACAGCGCCGTAAAGCGCGGCGGCACTTCCCTTCCCGCTGACGTCCCCCATGGCGATGGCTAATTCCTGCGGACCATAGCGCAGAAAATCGTAGAGGTCGCCGCTTAGTTCGCGGGAAGAAACTACGCGGGCGGCGATCTCGAGGCCGAATTCCGGTCCAGGCAGGCGCGGTAGCAGTGCGCCTTGAATGCGGCGGGCGGCGCTGAGGTCGCGCTCCATGCGGGCTTCGTCGCGGGCGAGCTGTTCGTAGAGGCGGGCATTTTCGATGGAGACGGCGAGATGCGCGGCGAGAATCGAAAGCGCTTGCACGTGATCCGGAGTGAAATAATTCAGCTGCGGGCTCTCGAGGTCCATCACGCCGATGACGCGGTCCTTATTGAGCATGGGGACGGCTAGCTCGGAGCGCGTTTCGGGATTGATGAGCAAGTAGCGCGGATCGAGAGCGACGTCTGGAACGACAACGGCGCGTTTCAGGGATGCGGCGGCGCCGACAATTCCTTCATGAGCCGGAACAGCAAATTTTTCCTGGACGCGCTGACCGAATTTCACGGTGACGCGATGACGGAAGACGTTGTCGGCCTCGTCGAAGAGCAGGATGCTGAAAATCTGGTAATTGATTAGGCGCTTGGTTAGCTCGGCGGCGCGACGAAGGACTTCTTCGACGGAGAGGGAGGAGTTGGCTTCGCGGCCGACTTCGTTCAAGAGCAAAAGGGTTTCGGACTGGCTGCGCTCGTGTTCGTAGAGCTTGGCGTTTTCGATGGCTGTGCCGATGCGCGACGCGACGAGCGTCAGGATGCTTTGCTGATAGGGAGTGAAATAATCGAGTTCGCTGCTTTCGACGTCGAGAACGCCGATCACGCGACCGCGAACGATCAGCGGGACGGCAAGTTCGGAGCGAACGGCATCCAGTGCGTTGAGGTAACGCGGGTCAGAGCGAACGTCTCCGACGCGAATGGCCTGGCCGGTGGTGGCAGCGGCGCCGATGATGCCTTCACTTACGGGGATACGCCAGTGTTGCACGACTTCCGCGCGGTGACCAATGGCGAAACGGAAATACATCTGATCGGTCCCCTCTTCGGGGAGGAGGACCGCGAAAATTTCGTAGTCGACCAGGCGCTTGATGAGCGCGGCGGCGGTGGACAGCACTTCATCGAGATTGAGCGACGAGTTGATTTCCTGGCTAAGCTCCGCCAGAACTTTGAGAGCGTCCGCCGGGACGTCGATTTTGGAATTTAGTTTTGCCGCGTCCATTTCGCTATGTTTAGGACTCCCCGACCCCCGCCGGGGAAATGCATGCGCCCGCTGCCGGCATTTTCACAACTCCGCACAGCGTACGCACAGAATCATTCCATTATAGCAGGCGGGTGTGGAGCACTTGCCGCCGAGTTGAGCCCGCTTGGAAGTCTTCAATATTTGTCGCTGGAGGAGGCGCCGGAGGCTGTCGGCGATTTTCCGGAGCGCAGTTGCTGGATGATTTTGACGCCGGCGCTGGCGCCGATGCGGGTGGCGCCGGCCTCGACCATTTTCTGCAGGTCTTCGAGGGTGCGTACGCCTCCGGCGGCTTTGATGCCGGTGTTGGGGCCGACGGTTTCGCGGATCAGACGAACGTCCTCAGGCGTCGCGCCGGCTGTGCTGAAGCCTGTGGAGGTTTTCACGAAGTCCGCGACGGCATTTTTGGCGGCGAGCGAGGCCTGGATTTTCTCTTCGCGGGTGAGCAGGCAGGTTTCGATGATCACTTTGCAGATGGCACCGCCCTGGTGGCTGGCGTTTACGACGCCATGGATATCTGCATCCACCGCAGCCAGTCGTCCGGACTTCAGCGCGCCGATGTTGATGACCATGTCGATTTCCTGCGCGCCGCGCTCGATGGATTTCTGCGCCTCGAAAACCTTTACTTCCGGTAGCGTGGCGCCTAGTGGAAATCCCACTACGGTGCAAACTTTTACGGTGCTGCCGCGGAGAAGTTCGGCGGCCTGCGCGACGTTCCAGGGATTCACGCAGACGGAAGCGAATTCATATTGCAGGGCTTCTGCGCAGAGTTTGCGGATTTCGTCCTGGGTGGCGTCTGGTTTCAGCAGGGTGTGATCAATCAGGCGCGCGATCTCGGATTCGGTGAGGGGCATGATCATTCCGGAAGCGTCAGGATGCAGACGTCTTTCAGGTTGCGATAGCGTTCGGCGTAATCGAGGCCGTAGCCGACGACGAAATCGTTGGGGATCTGGAAACCGATATAATCGGCTTTGACTTGCTTGATGCGGCGCGACGGCTTATCGAGCAGCGCGGCGATGCGCAGGGATTTGGGTTTGCGCTGCTCCAGCACGCGCAACAGATAGGTTAGGGTGATGCCCGTGTCGAGGATGTCTTCGACTACGATTACGTTCAGGCCCTCGATGCTGCTATCGAGATCTTTTAGCAGGCGGACCTGGCCAGAGCTTTCTTTGTTTTTTCCGTAACTGGACACGGCGATGAAATCGATAGAGGTTTCCAGATTGATTTCTCGGACCAAGTCGGAAAGGAAGATGCAGGCGCCTTTTAGTACGCCGATCAGATGGACGCGCTGGCCTGCGAAGTCTTTCGTGATTTGGTGGGCTACTTCGCGGACGCGTTTTTGGATGGCGGCGCGACGGATTAGGATTTTCAGTTTTTCTTTTCCGGCGACTACTGGCATTTTTTGGCGCGCTCCGTGGAAGAGCGGTTACTTTAGCGTAGGGAGTGGCGGTTGACAAGGACGCTGCGGAGGAGTGATTGCGAATCGCAAGGAGGGTTCGTGGCGGCACGTGGCGTCTGGGATGAGGCTTGATCCAAACCGCCCGCCTGCCCTGGGTTCGCTGGCGCGCACTCAGGGTGGACAGGCGGCCGCTACAAAACCAAGGTCAAATTCAATAACCTGGAAGCAAAAACTCCGCTACGAAACCAACGCCCACTGCTGCCCGGTCCCGCTTCGCGGGACCAGGCGCTACAGAGCTAAAAGCAAAGTCAACGGCGCGCAGCCGAAGCTGGCCGCTACAAAGTCAAGAGCAACGGCGACGACGCCAGCAATGGCAACAGCGCCGGCGGGACGCCCGCGCTACGAACGGCAGCGCAACAGAAATGACTCAGCGCAGGTAGCCCCAGGTGTGGAGGCGGTCGCTGTCTTCTACCCAGCGGTCGCCGATGTCTGTGCGGTAGTACATGTTGGGGATTAGGACATTCTTGATGCGGGAGTACACCTGGGTTTGGGCTTGCTTCATGGTCTGGCCTAGGCCGACTACTACCAGGATTACTCCGGAGGTTCCGGCTACCAGCCATTGGCCGTTCACTTGTTTCACGTCTTCGATGTGCATTTCATCGGTCGGAGGCTTTTTGAAAACTATCACGGCGTTCTTGGAGAATGAATCGAAGGTCTCATCGTCGTCAAAGGGAAAGGGCGGGACGACGATGCGTACGCCGATCTGGAAGCCGCTGCGTACTTTGAGTTTGGGATCGTTGCCGCTCGCGAGGTCCCAGAAAAATTGGCCGATGGGAGTGATCATCCCGGCTTGCTGGATGCTGATGGTGGGATAGCCGAAGCGCGAGGTGAATTCCAGCGGGTAGATGCCGTGGGAATTCACGATGCAATTCAAGTCTATGTAGCCGATGTAGCCTTCTTCCTTAAGCTTGTTTTCCATCTTCAGCAGCGTTTGGTCAAAGAGATGATTCGCCTCGCTCCAGAACATGGTGGTGCCCATTTCTCCGGTGGGAGGGCCATTTTCTCCGGGGAAAAGTTTCTTGTGTTCGAAATTGATGTTGATGGGATAGACGAAACTCTTTCCGTTGAAGAATGCGCCGACAGCGACTTCGACGCCCGTGACGCGGCGTTGTAGCTGGAAAACTTTAATTTCGTCGGAGAGCGCTCGTTTGTAAGCTTCGAGCATGTGAATCACGTCTTGCCCGTCGTCTTCCTCGCCCACGAAGAGGCGGCGCTTGACGTTTTGGGCCTCGCCGCTGGGCTTGATGACGTAGCGGCCGGGATTCTGCTCGACGTGGTCTATGGCGTCGTCGAAGGATGAAAACTCGCCGTAGGGAAGAATGTTGACGCCGGCGTTCTTGAGCTCTTCCTGGCCGAAGGAGCGGTCGTCTTCCAGGCGATCGGTGTAGGGCGTGCCGCCGATCACTTTTTTTCCAGCCGCGCGCAGGTTCTTGGCTTTTTCGCCCTGGCCCAGGGTGTCGTCAAAGATGAGGATGTCCGCCCAATCCGAGTCTTTTTCCCAGTCCTTCGATTTGGCGACGAAGCCGTCGGCGATATCGCGCTCCTTTTTGTCCTGGATGAAGTAACGGACTTCGTGGCCTTCTTTGGAAACCTGCCAGGCGATCTCACTAATGAGGCCGGTGAGCGAGACAAAAAGGAAATTTCTTTTTTCCATCCGGAATTCTCTCCTGGGAACGTAGCAAGCCGCGCAGCAGCGCGTATTTACGAACCACAGAATACTATTAGCGGAGTGTTACGGACGCATGAATGATGATTTTTTCGAGCCTGTGTGCCGATTTCACCCGTGGCGGAACGCTTCGTGCATGACGTTTCATGGAGCTGGTGACGACCTAAACTTGTTCGGCTTTTGACCGATGATTCATTATGGAGTAGTTCCATACCCGTCTTCGCAGACCCTGAAATCCATCGGATCGTGCCGGAAAGCATGCAGACGGGACTTTATATGGTCAACTGCGACCAGAGAACCCGGTTCTGGGATGAAGGGGCGGAAAAGATTACCGGGTACCTGCGGCAGGCCGTGGTGGGACATTCTTGCTGGGATTTCTTCCCGCCGCAAAAGGAAGAGGCGAAAAAAGGGATTTGCGAGATCGGGGGCGCGCGGGCGAGCGTACTGCGCGATGAAAGGCCTGCGACTGCGCAGATAACCCTGCGGCACAAGGCAGGCCATCGGGTGATTGTCCGGATCCGAGCGGTTCCCATCCGGGACGCGGCTGGCCCGGTGATTGGGGCGGCCGAGTCCATTGACGCGGATCCGTGGGCATTTGAGGCCGACCGGCGACATCGGAAACTGGCTTCGTACCGGTGCCTGGAGGAGGCAATGGGGGTGCGAAGCAACCGCTACATTCATACGCACATCCGCGAAAGCCTGGCGATCGTTCAATATATGGTCGCGCCGAATGCGCAAGACGCGAAAGCTGCGGATGCGGCGGCGACAACACCTCGAGCGAATGCAGGTGACGCCAAGACGGCTGACGGCAAACCCGCTGATGAAAAAGCACCGGAGGCGACAAAGCCTGCCGAGACTCGCGCAGCCAAGCCCGGGCCCGCAACGCATTGAACGACTTCTGGTGTTGGACGTTGTCATTTATTGAGCGTGCGATTTCAGGTAGGGTAGGAATCGGAGGCGTGCGCGAGTGAGTGAAGCTGGGATGCCGGAACCGTGGCTACGCGGCACGCTGACCGACGTCGCGACGGTGCCCAGAGCTGTGCTGCATGCGCTGGAACTGGCCGGCGAAGATCTTTCGCGCTGGTGTGGAAAATTGAGCGACGCGGAATTGAATGCTCGGCCGGAGGGACTTGCTCCGGTGGCGTTTCATATTCGGCATATTGCGCGGAGCATTGATCGGCTGTTGACTTATGCGGAAGGAAAGCGGCTCGACGAGTCGCAGATTGCGGCGCTGAAGAACGAGCTCGACGGCGGTGCCACGCGCGACGAGCTATTTGCGGAATTGGATGCTGCTTGGCTGCGCGCTGCTGCGCGCATCCGGCAAATTGATACGAATCGTTTGCAGGAGCCGCGGCCGGTTGGTACACAGTTGCTGCCGACGACCGTGGGCGGGTTGCTGGTACACGTGGCAGATCACACGCAGCGACATGTGGGACAGGCGATTACTACTTCCAGGATTGTGATTGCGCGGCGCGCGTAGGTCGGTAACCTTGGGCGGCAGAGCAAGTGTGAAAACCGCAAAAACGGACAGGCGAACTCGGCGAGCTCGCCGGGTTTAGTTTGTCTGCCCCCAACTTAAACGCGTGAACCGAACCTAGTCCGCGGAAGCGGCGTGGCGCATCTCCTGTTTCGCGTGCGTCGATGAATGCTGCGGCTTCGCTTCCTGAAATTGGTCGTTTTCGGTGGAACCGGCGAGTGCAGTGGTGGACGCCGTGCCGCTGGTGATGGCTTGTTGGACCGCGTCAAAGTAACCGGTGCCGACAAAGCGCTGGTGCTTGGCGGCTGCATAGCCGTAATCCTTCTCGCTGGCAAACTCTTCTTCCTGCAGGCGGCAGTAGGCGGTCATGCCGTCCTGCTTGTAGTTGCGCGCCAGCTCGAACATGGTGAGATTCAGCGCGTGGAATCCGGCCAGAGTGATGAATTGGAATTTGTAGCCCATCGCGCCGAGTTCGCGCTGGAATTTCGCGATGGTGGCGTCATCGAGATTCTTGCGCCAGTTGAAGGAAGGCGAGCAATTGTAGGCCAGCATCTTGTTGGGATACTTGGCGTGAATCGCTTCGGCAAACTGACGCGCCTCGCCGAGATGCGGCTTGGAAGTTTCGCACCAGAGCAGGTCCGCGTACGGTGCGTAGGCCAGGCCGCGGGCAATCGCGGCAGGCAGGCCGGCACGAACGCCGTAAAACCCTTCGCTCGTGCGTTCGCCGGTGAGGAATTCGCGGTCGCGCGGGTCAACATCGCTCGTGATCAGGCGCGCGCTGTCGGCATCGGTTCGCGCCATGATCAGGGTTGGCACGCCCATCACATCGGCGGCCAGGCGCGCGGCGACGAGTTTCTGAATGGCTTCGACGGTAGGGACGAGAACTTTTCCCCCGAGGTGTCCGCACTTTTTCGCTGAGGACAATTGATCTTCGAAGTGCACGCAGGCGGCGCCGGCTTCGATCATGGCTTTCATCAGTTCGAAGGCGTTCAGGTTGCCGCCGAATCCAGCTTCGGCATCGGCCACGATCGGAGCGAACCAATGAATTCCGTTCTTGCCTTCGGCGTGATGGATTTGATCAGCGCGGGCCAGAGCGCGATTCAGGTTGCGCACTACGTTGGGCACGCTGTCGGCGGGATACAGGCTCTGATCGGGATACATTTGGCCGGCGTCATTGGCATCGGCCGCGACTTGCCAGCCGCTCAGGTAAATGGCCTGCAAACCTGCGGCGACTTGCTGCACGGCTTGGTTGCCGGTCAAGGCTCCCAGGGCCGCAACGAAGAGATCATCCTGCAGCAAATGCCACAAGCGCTCGGCACCCATGCGCGCCAGAGTGTGCTCGATGTGGACGGAACCGCGCAATTGTTCGACATCTTTCTGGGAATAGGGGCGAGTGATGCCTTCCCAGCGCAGGTCGGTCTTCCATTGATGTTCCAGGTTGCGGTGGTTGCCGTTGCTGGTCATTGGTTGCGTCCTTTTCGATTGAGAAAGCCGTTGTGGTGCGGGTTTCTCTGGTTCGAAACAACAGAGCTGGATCTTGGGGGCCGGAGCAGCCAGGGTGGCGTGAGCGGGGTTGCTGACCGCTCGCGGTCCGGTGAATTACTGGCGACTACCGGACAGTCTGGAGGAAGGCAGGCAATCAGTCAAACTGATTGTCCTTATCATCTTGATAGAATATGATTATCGGGTAGTTTCCAACGGCCGTACTAAGTCACGTAGTACGGCTTCGGAAAGCGTGATTCCCTGCTTTTGTACCGTGGCATTTCTCGGCCGTGGCGCGAGTCCGAATTCGGGGGCTTAACGAGGTTACGTGGAAATCGATCAACTCGAGACGTTTCTGGCGGTCCTGACGTACGGCGGGTTTCATCGCGCGGCGGCGGCTCTGAATATCAGCCAGCCGGCGGTGAGCGCGCGGGTGCGGGCGCTGGAGGACGGGCTGGGAGTGAAGCTTTTTGCGCGCCTGCACGGAAATCTTTCGGTTTCGCCTGCGGGGAAGGCGCTACGTCCGCATGCCGAACAGTTGCTGCGCGACGTGACACGCGCGCGGCAGGCGGTGCACGAACTGCAGCCTTCCGCGGGCGGGTCTTTGAGCATCGCTGCGGCGCTTTCGGTGTGTACTTATTTTTTGCCGGACGTGATGAAGGATTACCAGGCGGCGCATCCGAAGGTGCTGGTGAATTTGCGCTCGGGGACTTCCGTGCAGGTATTGAAGATGGTGCTGGACGGCGAGGCGGAGATTGGTGTGGCGCGCTCGTTGAACCATCCGGAAGTGGAGACGATGACGCTGCGCGATGATCCTTTGATTCTGGTGGGGCATCCGAATCATCCGGCCGCGCGGAAACGGCGCGTGCGGCTAGAAGATGTGGAGGCAATGCCGCTGATATTTTTCGATCGCGGTTCGAGCGATTGGACTTTGAGCCAAGGGTTGTTTCGTCGCGCGGGGCAGTTGCCGAATACGGTGCTCGAGGTGGAGACGATCGAGGCGGCTAAGCGGATGGTGGAGCGGAAACTGGGGCTGAGTTTTCTGCCGTTAATTGCGGTAACGCACGAATTGCGCAAGGGCAAGCTGGTGGCGATTGAGATTGTGAATGAGGAGCCCTTGCGGCGGAATTTGGATGTGATTTATCCGCGGCATCGTGCGCTTACGCGGGATGCACAGGCTTTGTTGCAGCTCTTGCAGACGGCGGCGAATGCGGATGGCGGTGTGCGGAGAACGCGTAGGAAGAAGCGCTAGCGGACATCTGGCTGCGCCGGGAGTGAAGGCGCAATCGCAAAAGCTGTGTCGCACCTAGGGCGCTCCGGACTCTGCTTGCAAGGATTCCCAGGCCTTCCGGCCTGGGCTAACTTATGCCGCGCCTGCGGCGCTGGAAGGGCGGCTTGCTGGACGCAGCAACGGGCGGAAAATGGTTTCGCGGCCGGATCCTAGCCGATGGGTTTCACGGTGTTGCGGCTGGCGTACCAGCACGGGCGGTAGCCGGAATGCGGGAACAGGGAGTGCACGCAGGTTTCCAGCTGCGGCTGGTCGGTGAATATTTCCATTTTGCCGTCTTTCAGAGCGGCGCCGTAGTAGGAGGTGACCGAGCCGAGGGCGTCGGCGCCGTCATTCTTGCTCATCTTATATTGCAGCAGAGCATAGTCGGCAGCGTACACGATCGCGAATGTGCCGAGCGCGACGACCGCGATTTGTTTGGAGACTTTGTCAAAGTTCTGCATGGTTCCGGTGCCGCTACGATTGTACCGCGGACTTGATCTGAATTCCCTGCCCTACCACAATCGAGGCGCTTGCCTGTGCCCTTGCGCACCAACGAAAAGCAGATTCCTCGCTGCGCTCGGGATGACACCCCGGTACATTGTGTGCGACGCAGGTTCAGCGCGCGGTTTGCGTTGCGGGAGTGATGCGCGGCTTCACTGTGAATGTTGAGGATGCGGTTGGGAATGCAACGCGCATGGCGGGGTCGCCGAACAGGATCCAGGTGCGGCGAACATCCGGGTCGGTAATATTCAATTTCGACATCAGTATGGAGCGGCCCAGAGGTTGCGTGGGATTGGCTGCGAGCGTGCGGAGCAGCGCCTGGTCCATGGCGGCTTGCGGAGGGGCGGTGGTAAATCCGGAAGAGGCCCAGACGGCTACTGCGCCGCCATTCGGCGCTAGGAGCAGCGCGGTCGAGAGGCTCTGGGCGTAGACGTCGTGGAAGAAGCCGTTCAGGCAATCCATTAGCAGGAAGACGGGCAGGCGTCCGCCGTTGCTGAGCGTGCTGGCCGAAGTGTTATCGAGCAAGTCCGAGAAGGACCACTGCTGCTCGGCGCCGTGGCCGGTGTAGTTGACGAGCAGGGTGCCGGAGTTGATCGCGTCAAGAATCTGTTGCGAGACGACGCCCGTGGACTGGCTGTCCGCCAGAATTTTGGTTGTGACGAGCGAGGGGGGCAGCAGCGCGGCGGCCATATCCGCTTCGCTGGAGAAATCCACGCCGACGTTCTGGTCCGCGACGACTAAGGCTTGCTGCTGCCAAGCGCCCTGCGACGTGCCGCGTTCGTAATTCACGATCTTGGAGATCACCAGCGCCGCCTCCGCAGCAGTGCGCGCGGGAATGCGCCCGGTGGGAATGGTGGCGAAGCCTGTGCCCTGGAAATCGCTGAGCCAATCGTCGGACGCTGTTTTGAATGCGGCCGTTTCAATGATGCGCGTGGGAACGAAATCGAAATCGCCCAGGCTTAGATAATCGCGCGGATCGAACGAGGCATCGCCGAGGAGCAGCACGGACTGCGGCTTTTCGCGCCACTGTATGGAAGCGAATTGCAGATAGCTTTGCAGCGCGAAGGGGCTGCGTTCGCCGTAATTGAAGGCGTCGAAGAGCTGGTCCACGGTGACGACCGCGACTTCATGCTGTTGCGATTTGCGCAGGCTCACCAGCGGCGCGACGGTCGACGCAAAATCCGGATGCGTGATGATGACGATGTCGGCGCCGGCGCGTTGTTCTTCGAGCGCACTCTGCGGATGGTAAGTGATCGCTGCGGGCGACGATATTTGATCAGCCGCGAACGCGATGAGCGTGTGCGGCACGAGGCTCGACGGCGCACCGGGCACGGTGATGGTGATGCTGGCGCCCGTGTTGTCAAAAGTGATGGGACCGGCAAGTTGAATGATGTTGAGCGGATCGGAAATGTCGTAGGCCTGAATCTGCGGATTCGAAAACCCGCTAATTTTTACGTGCGCGCCCGCAGCTGCAGCCGCGCGGAGCCAATCGGAATCCGCGGTGTAAGTGTGCGGGAAATTCAGGACGATGGATTGGACCAGGCTCGTATCGGCGTCACCGTTGAGAGCGGTGAGGGTGACGACGTTCGTCCCGTCATGGAGCAGGCCCTGCTCGACCGGGAAAGTGCTGGTGAAATTGTCCTGGCCGCTAAAATTCAGAACGCCGACGGAGGAGCCGTTCACGGTGACGCTGACGCTGTGCGGCTGGCCGGCAGTGACTCCCTGCAGAGTGATGGTCACCTGTGCGGGAATGCTGGAGGACGAATCGCAGTGTTCGATCGCGAGATCCTGATCCACTGGCTCGGTGTTAACTAACGCGCCGAAGAAGTTGTCGGCGTTCGGGCCGTTCAGGAGCGCCGCGAAGTAGGTGGTGCGTTGCTCGAATCTGACAGAGGACAAGAAACTCGGCACGCTCGAGGCGCTCGAACCTGCGGCAGTGGAAATCGGAATACGCTTACCCTGTTGTGAACCTCGTACGAGCCAATAGATGCGTGTGCCGGAGAAGGGCGTGTCAATCGCGGTGCCGTAGAAGGCTATGGCGCCGTTGTTTGCGAGATAGCCGCCTTGCTGGCCGAGGATCGCGATGGGCTGTTCGACGCCTTCGGCGTAAAGCTGGAGCGTGCGCGCATCGTAGCCAGGATCGAAACCCGCCGCGACGAGTTGCGCGCGCGTGACCACGTACCAACCTTCCGCGTTGACAGAGATTTTTGCGGCTGGGAGCGAATCGAGATACGCGCTCGAGACTTCCGCACTGCCCGCCGGCGCGGTGGGAGGCACGGGCGCACCCGGTCGCCATGGCATAGGCATCGGCCTCGCAGCCGGCAACGAGCTCGTGAGCTGATTCAGCAGCATAGCGGGCGAATAGGAAGCCGCGTCCGAGACCGTCGAATCCGGAGTCACCGGGCCGTGCGTGTTGCGGCCGCCGTTGAGGTCCACGTCTTCGAGTACGTACGACGAGCCTGGGCCGCCTTGCGGATCGATCCACTGATACGTTCGCGCGGAATGGCCTGGCTGCCCGCCGCGCAGCAGAAGCGCGCCGCCGGCGATGAGCGAAGGATCGAGCTGGCGCCGACCCTGCGCGTCTTCGCGGTACACGTGGAAGCCGAGATTGTGAACTTCTTCACGCGTACGCCATTCCAGCAAGACGCCACCGCCGGCACGTGCTTGCGCCTGGAACGAAGAAAGCTGCACGGCCGTGGGCGCCTGAATCGTCGAGACCACGGTCGAAGAATTGTTGTTCGGGTTTGGATCGCTGGTCGAAGAGCCGACGGTGGCGGTATTGGGCACCAGGGAAGACGAACTGAACGTCACCGCCGTGGTGTTGATGGTGATGATCACCAAGCCGCCAACGCTGACCGAACCCAAACTGCAGCTGACCGTGCCGGCAGCTTGCGAACAAGTGCCTTGTGTGGTGGAAACGGAAACGAATGAGACCTGGCTCGGCAGAGGATCCGACACGTTTACGTTTTGCGCGACGGCCGGGCCGCTGTTCGTCACTTGCAGCGTATAGGTGAGGGTCGCTCCCTGGTCCACGGGCTCCGGCGCGGCGGTTTTTACGATGGCAACGTCCGCCTGCGAGGGTGAAGCGACAACGGTGGTCACCGTGGAGGTGTTATTCGCGGGGTTCACGTCATTCGTCGTCGGAGCAATACTCGCGGTGTTGGAAATCACCGTTCCCGACGCGGTGCCCGCAACCACCTTCACCACCAGGGGAAGTTGCGCCGTGCCACCCGCCGGGAATGCCACGCCCGAGCAAACTCCACCGGCTCCCGGGCAGCAACTGATCGCGCCGGTACCGCCCACCGCGGGAAGAGTGGTGCAGGTTGCTCCGGCAGGAAGTGTGAGCGAAACGAAAGTGGTGTTTGCCGGAACCGTATCCGTGTAGACGACATTGCTGGCGGAGTTCGGACCGTTGTTCGCGAAATTCAGCAAAAACGTGATGTCATTTCCGGGTGTAACCGGATTGGGCGTCGCGGAGCTGGTGACGCTTAAATCGTACTGACCGGCGGATGCGACGGTGACGTTCACAGTGGAGCTGTTGTTGGATGGATTCGGATCCGGCGTCGAAGTGGAGGTGCTGGCTGTGTTGGTGATGATTGTGCCGGAAGCGGCGCCCGCCGCGACTGTGACAATCAGAGTAAAGGTCGTGGTTGCTCCCGCCGGCAGCGACGCGATGGTGCAACTGACTGCGGTTCCAGGGGCGGGGCAAACCCACGCGGTGCCGGTCTGCGCAAGAGATACGAAAGTGGTGTTTGCGGGAATCGTGTCGGTCAAAGTGACCGTGCTGGTGGCAGCCGGGCCGTTACTGTGCACTGTGACTGTGTAGGTGATTTGATTGCCGGCCTGCACAGGATTGGGCGCAGCTGTCATCGAGACGACGATGTCGGCGCTGGTTGACGAGCCGACCAGGGTCAAGACGCTTGCGGTGTTATTCGCGAGGTTCGGATCATTGGTGCCGGATGAAACCGAGGCGGTATCGAGAATTTGCGTGCCGTTTACGGTTCCGGGGACCACGGTAACGACGAATGTGAAGGTCCCAACGGCTGCGTTGGCGACATCTGGATTCGTGCAGTTGAAATTGCCGGTGCCACCGACGGCCGGAGTGGTGCAGGACCAACCGGGAGCTACGGCCAAGGAGCTGAACGTGGTATTGGCTGGAACGGCTTCAGTGAACGTGGCGTTGACGGCGTCTTGCGGGCCGTTATTGGTCACCACCTGAGTGTAGGTGATCGTGCCGCCGGGCACGACGACGCTTGGCGTACCGGAATTTGTGACGGCGAGATCCGCTCCTGCGCAGTAGGCGCCCGATTGCGTGCCGGGAGTTTCGGTGATTGATAATCCGGAACTGACGAATCCGGGCTGTCCGGCCGTGGCTCCGTACGAGTCGTCGGCGAGAGTGGACCAGCCTGGTATTCCGCCGCTGACGTTTGTAGGCCCGGGCGTGGCAGACTCAAGGATCACGCCGCCGCCACCGCCGCCCCCCGGGCCGTGCCGATTTCCCGGGAAAGGAGTCCCTGGCGGATCTGCAGGCCAGGTAACTCCGCCATTGCCGCCCGCGACGCTGGCGGTAAGTCCGGTAAGCGAACCGCTATTCGCGAAAACCAAGATTGAGCCGCCTGCTCCGGCACCGCCGCCACCATCATTTTTGGTTTCAAGAGCGGTAGCCCCATTCGCCGAGATCGTTCCAGTGCCAGCGACGGAGCCGGTGTGAATGATTACGATGCCGCCGCCCGCGGTTCCGCTGCTGTAGATGCCGGTGCAGTTAGCGCCGCAATCCGTGCCGCCGGTGTTTGTGACGGGATTCCAGTAGGACCCATCGTTCGTTGTGCCAGCGCCGCCACCACCACCCAGGACGATTGCACTCGTGGTGGCCGGAAACGGTTGACCGCCGAAACCGCCCACGATGCCGGCGCTCTGCCAACCAAAACCGCCCGTGCCGCCCGTGCCACCGTTTGCGCCAGCTCCTCCGCCGCTGTTCTGATTGTTGGCGGTCGGGTTTGCGTCGGTAGAGCCGCCGGCTGCGTTGCCTGGCGCGCCGCGAGCGTAGCTTCCGTTTGGCAAACCTTCTAGAACGGCCTGAGCGGTGCTGACTGCAGTTGTTGCCGGAGTAATGGTGCTGAGCGCAGGGGCGACGAAGTGCGGTGTTCCAGCGATGCCTTCGCCCTTGGAGCCGTTGGTGGCTTGAGTTGATAACGTGATTACGTCTGTCGCGAGTGTACCCGGCGCGCCTGCGAGGATTCGGCCACCGCCGCCTCGGAAGCCCTGGCCATCGAGGCTCACAGTTCCGCCGAGAGTAAGCTGTGAGGCAACATCGAGTGCGAGCACGCCGCCGACTGCTCCGTTCCAGGGCAGCGCCGCGAGAGTGCTGCTCGATGTTGCGGTGCTGTACTGCGGAACGCGAATTACTTGATACGTCTGAATCCCTTGCGTGGCCGTGGCCGCTGCGCTGGTGTATGAATTGAGCAGTCCGCCGCCTGTGCCGGTTCCCGTGAACGTGAGCGCGCCTCCGGTCACCGGGACCGCAGCCGTCGCGGTCACAAATTCAAATTCTCCTGAGTTAGCGAGGCTGGTGGAACCGGACGCGGGATCGCCCGGCACGCCATCGCCGTACGAACTGGTGTTGGTCGAATTGATTTGCGCAGCTTGCATTTGGATGACCAGCAGCAAGTCTCCGATGCCGATCGGAGTTTGCGCACCAGGAGCAGCAGCGGCCGCGCCCAACGTAACGGAGGTCGCGCCGGCCGCAACGGTGCCGAGTGCTGGGGGATAGTAGGCGTTGACGACTCCGCTGAGCGTGCCGCCGGCGCCGTCTTTTCCCGGCATGGCGCAAACGAGCGGCTGCACTACGGTCACCACCGCCACGGTGTTGTTCGCTGCGACGGGATCGGTGCTAGTGGCGCTGACCACAGCTTTATTCGTGAGAGGACTGCCGGTTCCGGGGGTCGTTCCGGTGACGGTGATCGTAATCGGCGTCGCGAGTGGATACGCGACGGCGCCGAGAGTGCAGGTGATTGTGCCGCCCGTTACGGCGCCACAACTTCCCTGCGAGGTGGTCGCGGACGCGCTGAGGAGCGTTGCGGGCAGCGTGTCTACGACGGTTACTCCTGCCGCGCTTGCGAGACCAAGATTCGTTACTTGAATCGTGTAAGTGAGCGCCGTCGCGACGAAAACTGGAGTGGGTGCCGCGGTCATTGAGACCGCGAGGTCGGAGTCGCCGGTAATTTCAACGAGTACGGATGTGGTAGTGGTGTTGTTGGATGAGACCGGGTCGGTCGTTTGCGAAGTCACGTCCGCGGAATTTACGATGGTGGTGCCGGCCGCGGTGGCTGCGTTGACGGTGACGACGTAGGTGAACGCCGTGGTCGTCGTGGCACTAGCGAGGTTGGCGGCAGCGGTGCAAATTACCTGGCCCGTCGCGCCGACGGCAGGTGACGTGCAGGTCCATCCTGTGGGAGGCGTGACGGATGCAAATGTAGTGTTGCTGGGCGTCTGTTGATAGAGCACGGCGCCGGTGGCCGCGTTCGGGCCGTTGTTGCTGACGGTCTCGGTGTAGGTAATCGTGCTGCCGGGAGCGACTGCGGGCGCGGAGGCAACTTGTGTCATGGAAAGATCGGCGCCCTGGACTGTGGTAGAGATCGAGATGTTGTTTGGGGTTCCCGGGTTCGTCCCCGTTTCGCTGACGGTCACTGGGCTGTTTGTGATCGTGGCGCCACCCGGCGCGCCCGAATTCACGGCCACTATGATCGTGAAGTTTACCGAAGCTAATGCGGCCATGGTGCCGGTGGCCGTGCACGTGATCGTTCCGGTTGCGCCGACCGCCGGGACGGTGCCGCACGTCCATGTACCGGGCGGAGTGGCGGAGACAAAAGTCGTATTCGCCGGTGTGGATTGGGTGAGCGTCGCACCGACTGCTGCCGTGGTGGCGCTGTTGTTCGTCACTGTTTCGGTGTAGGTGATCTGCGCTCCTGTAGCGACGGGGTTAGGGGCTCCCGACCCGGTGACGGAGAGGGCCGGAGTTGAGACCGTGATGGTAGCGGTGGCGTTCGAACCGCCGGGAGTAGAAGTAACGGAATCGGTAATGTTGCCGCTTGTCGTGGCCGGAAGGACGGTCATCGTGATCTTGAGCGTCGTAGTGTTGGTGTTGTTGTAGATCACTGCGCCGCTCGGGTCCGTGCAGGTGAGCGTGCCGGCTGCCACGGCACAGCCCCAGTGTGTGCTGGCGGTTCCAGTAATTGCGACACTCACATAAGTCAGGCCCGATGGGACTGCCTGCGTCGTCTTTGCGGGCGTGCCTGCGGAAGGCGTGAAGGTGGCGGTCGCGGTGAGCACTTGCGTGTACACGACTGTACCGCCGGGCGCGACGTTTGTGGGCGCGACGCTATCGGAAATGGTAAATTGCGCGGCTGCCGGCGAAGCGTAGAAACACAGCGCGAAAAACGCGCACAGCAATGGAGCGAGGATTCCACGCAAGCGCGAAGAGCGGCGCGCGCCAGCCTGGACGATGCGGCGGTATTGCCTGCGCAGCGCGTGCAACAGCTTTGTACCGGGCGTCTGCAACGAAATTCTTTTGCCGTCGCGTTCAATGCAGACGGCTCTGCCCAGAACAAGCTCGGCTGGAGTGTCGTCCTGCTGGCCGGCGTCGCCGCGGGTAACAATTCTGTTTGTGGCGGCGTCAATGCCAATCACGCGATGGAGCAGAACGCCGTAGCGGCCGAGGGTGAGCGCGATATCTCCGCGCCGGAGATCTTGCGCACCGACCGGCTCGGCGATTACCGCGTCGCCGCTCAGGACGTTGGGCTGCATGCTTTGCCCGTGCGCGAGGAAACGCACCTGCGAGCCGCGCTGGAGGGCGGCCTGGCAGAGCATCGCGAATTGCGACGTATCACGCCGCAATAATCTTGCCGATGTCTTCACCGAGCAGGGCCTCCACGGCGGTAGAATCCGGGACAAACGAAAACTCGGAGCAAGGCACGCAATCTGTAACTTTGCTGAAAAATTCCAAGATGAAAGTGAGCGCGTCCGCCGAGTGATGCGGCACGAAACTGCGCGCGAACAGTTCCGCGGACGCTGTGGTGCGGCCGAGCGGCCTTACTTCGTTCCGATCGCCGTGAGCCAGGACAAAAATGCCATCGAGTGGCGCGCGATCGGCTTCGGCGATTCCCGCGTCACCGTGCCAGGGAGTCCCGTACATCCATATGCGGCCGTGTTCGCGACGCAGGATTATGCGGTCATCGCTCAGCACGCGAGCGCCGGAGCGGCGTGACCAGAGACGCGAGGAAGTGCTCTTACCCGCGCCGGAGTGGCCTGTGAGCAGCAGCCCCCGGCCATCGGGAGCAATTACACCGCAGCCGTGGATTTCGACACCTTCGCCCATCGAGAGACGATGGATCCAGAGAAGTTCATCCAGCGGATACTCCAGCGGATTTACGGCGTGACCTTGCGCGAAATACTCGCGCGACATTTCGATGCGGCCCGATTGGAAATCCGGCGCGACGGTGACTTCTTTGTAGGGCAGCGTGCCGATAAAATTCGTGGTCAATCGCAAGCAGAAGCCGTCGGAATTGCGAAACAATTTCCAGAGGCCGCGGGAATCGAAGACTAATTCTCCCGGACAAGAATCGAAGCGCCCGCCGTACGCCACATCGAATTCCAGATCGCAGATCGGATCCGTGATGACGAAATCCCTGAGCTGCGTATCTGCCAGCAGCGCCGGGCCTCCCGGGACCGCTGTCGCGCCGAGCGAAATACCGCCGATGCGCGCGGCTATTCGAGACGACGGGCTAGTGGCGCGCAGTTGTCGTGCTCGCGTTAGTAAGTTCACAGCTCTCATGTCAGGAACCGAAGGACATACAGCCGCCAAGCGCGATACCGCAGCCGGCAGATGCCGGACCAGCGCCTGACGGCGTCTTGCAATGGCCCAGGACGGCTTCATCCGGGCGCAAGCTGACGCGTATGATTTTGGGAGCCTCATACGGTTTCGTGCCGCGCGGCGGATTTTGATTCTGCTCCTGAATCTGATCGGGCATGGGAGCTTCACTGCTCATGCATGAACTCCGCAGGAACCACAGCCAGTGCCGCAGCCCGAGCTCTGTTGCAGAATTGGCAGGGTCGCGGCGGAAGGCATGGGCGTCCAGGAGCCGACGTCCACTTCTCCCTTCCTGATGCGTTCAGCCGAGCTCACTATCCTGCTGTGTGCGATTCCGCCCGCGCAGCATTCGCAATCTCCGTGCGCCGGAATTTCCACGCCGAGCGCCATGGCGCGCAGGTGGGCCACTTCGCACAGGAATTCCACGGGAGATTCGGCGTCGCCCTTTTCGAGTTCGCCGTTGGCCGCGCACATGCCGCAAAGCGTCTTGATACGGCAGGTGTCGCACTTCGTCTGGCGGGTTTTCTTCTTGGCGCGCACGCGGCCGAGGAACTTTTCCCAGCCGACGCCAAAGCTGCCGGAGCGCCAGTCGTAGCTTTCCTGATGTGAAAGTACGCAAATGCTGATTTGTCCGTAGGGATCGATGGCGCAGGAGGTGAGGCCTCCGCCGCAGACGTAAACGTTTTCTGACGTGAAAGCAGCAGCGGGCAAAGCCATATCGCGCTCGATTAGTTTTAGAGCTTCCGCGCGCCGGCGGGTGTCGTGCAAATCCAGCGCCACAGCATCTTCGGGAGTGAGCCGCACTTCCACCGGGCTTTGCGAGCAATCAATGCGCGGATTCACCAGCGGATCGAATTTAAAATCGACGCCAAAATCTTCCTGCGCCATTCGTTGCATTTCGTACACTTCGTGGCGGTTGATGGTCGTGGGAACGGTCTTGAGCTTCAGCGGCAGCTTGCGTTCGATCAGCAGGCGGATGCCCCGGATGCAGCGATCGTAGGAACCAGGGATTTGTGTCAGCGCTTCGTAGGTTTTGCGCGTGGCGCCGTAGAGGGTGATTTCGATCGCGAACGGGCGGTACTCCGCCAGAAAATCTGCGACGCGTTCCGTGATCATCGTGCCGTTGGTGAAAAGCGTGATCAGGAAGCCTTTGGATTTGGCGTAGGAGTAGATGTCCAGAAAATCGGCGCGGGCAAAAATTTCGCCCCCGGTGAAGAGGATCCAGAAGCAGCCGGCATCGGCGATTTGATCGAGCAGGCGGCGATATTCTTCGAGGGACAGCTCGCGATTGCGGGCGGCGCGATCCGCCATGGGAAGATTGTTGTAGCAGTGCAGGCATTCTAAGGGACATCGGCGTGTGACTTCGATGGACACCTCCATCGGTACGCGCTTGCCCGACGTCCGTTGGTGCACGCCCATGCTGAATGCGGAGTAGGTTGTCTCGTTCATTTCCAAGTGCCCGACCGTCTAGCCGGGGTAATGCCTGCAGTTAAGCGGGCTCGACCAAACCCTCCTGAGTCAGGTCTCGTACAAAAGCTTCCGCGTCCGCAAGAGCCTCGGCCTGCTTAAGCCCATATTCTGATTGGAGATAGGAAGCCAATGCGGCGGCATCCAGGCCGTTTTCAATCAGGGACCAGAGCTTCGTGCCGGATTCATTAAAGGTATAGATTGAGTCCAGGTCAGCGGCGCCGCGGCGAATGGGAACTACGATCGCCTCGTCCGCAACGACGCGTGATACAACGTTCGAACTGCGGCGCACACGTGACGCCGTCAAGTCCCCCACGACTGCCATCGGACCGCCTAGATCCTAGATTTGTAGTTGCGTTCCAGTTACGGGTACAACGACTAGTGTTAACTTAATTGGCATGGGGGGTACTCTCAACCTGAATATACGGGCCGTGTGCTAAAGGGTTAACGCTAACGAGTCAATACAGTAGCCGGGAGCGCAATTCTGGTGCCTCAAAACGGCCTGCGTGGTGTGGAAAATGACTGGGAATGGAGGGCCCGTGGCTGAAATATTTGGGTTGCCGCGACGGTCGGCGCGGAATTAGGCTCAGAATAGGAAATAGCGTTGGGCGAGGGGCAGGACGCGCGCGGGTTCGCAGGCTATTAGAGCGCCATCCACGCGGACTTCGTAGGTTTCGGGATCCACTTCGATGTTGGGCGTCGCGTTGTTGTGGACCATATCCTTCTTGCCAATGCGCCGGCAATTTCTCACGGGAGCGATGAGCTTTTTCAGGCCAAGCCGTTGCGCAATGTCTGCGTTGAGCGATGCTTCGGATACGAAGGTGATGCTGGTGGGCGCGGTTGCCATGCCGAAGCTGCCGAACATCGGGCGATACAGTACCGGCTGCGGCGTCGGAATCGAAGCGTTCGGATCGCCCATGGCGCTCCAGGCGATGAGTCCACCTTTCACGATCGTTTCTGGCTTCACACCGAAAAATGCCGGTTTCCAGAGCACCAGGTCCGCGAGTTTTCCCGGCTCGATGGATCCGATTTCTGCGGCCATTCCGTGCGTTATCGCAGGATTGATGGTGTACTTCGCAACGTAACGTTTGGCGCGAGAATTGTCGTTGCCATTGGTATCGCCAGGTAGCGCGCCGCGCTGCACTTTCATTTTGTGCGCCGTCTGCCAGGTGCGCGTGACGACTTCACCGACGCGTCCCATTGCCTGCGAATCGCTGGAGAGCATGCTGATCACCCCGAGGTCATGCAGAATGTCCTCAGCTGCAATTGTCTCCGCCCTGATGCGGCTTTCGGCGAATGCGACGTCCTCCGGAACTTGTGGGTTCAGGTGATGGCACACCATGAGCATGTCCAGATGCTCGGCGATGGTGTTTATGGTGTAGGGCCGCGTCGGGTTAGTGGAGGACGGCAGAACATTCGGGAACGACGCGATGCGGATGATGTCCGGCGCGTGGCCTCCGCCCGCGCCTTCCGTGTGATAGGTATGGATGGCGCGTCCGGCAATGGCTGCGACGGTGGCTTCCAGGAAGCCGGCTTCGTTGATTGTGTCGGTGTGAATGGCGGCCTGGACGTCGAATTCATCGGCGACTTTCAGGCATGCGTCAATCACGGCGGGCGTGGTGCCCCAATCTTCGTGCAATTTCAGGGCGCAGGCGCCCGCTTCGATTTGTTCAACGAGCGGCGCTGCGGTGGCGCTATTTCCCTTCCCGAGAAAACCGAAATTGATGGGCCACGCTTCGGCGGATTGCAACATCCGCGCCAGGTTCCATGCGCCCGGCGTGCAGGTGGTGGCGGCCGTGCCGGTGGCTGGGCCAGTGCCGCCGCCGATCATCGTGGTGATGCCGTTCGAAAGCGCTTCGTGAATTTGCTGCGGTGAGATGAAGTGGATGTGGCAGTCCACACCGCCGGCCGTGAGGATCAGATTTTCACCGGCGATCACTTCGGTCGAGGCGCCGACGACCAGCTCGGAATCGACGCCGTTCATGGTGTCCGGATTTCCGGCCTTGCCGACTTTCACGATGCGGCCGCTCTTCACGCCTACGTCTGCTTTCACGATGCCCCAGTGATCGAGGATCACCGCGTTGGTGATTACCAGGTCGAGCGCGCCGTGCTCGCGTTCTCGGATGGCGCTGGAGCTTTGGCCCATCCCGTCGCGGATTACTTTGCCACCGCCGAAGGTGATCTCGTCGCCGTAGTGCGTGTAATCTTTTTCGATTTCGATTATTAGTTCGGTGTCTGCGAGGCGGATGCGGTCACCGGTTGTCGGGCCGTAGAGCTCTGCGTAGGTGCGGCGCGGAATCTTCAAACTCATCGGCTCTTCCCTGGCTGGTGGGCGTGGAATCCCGCTTTTTGCGCACGCGTGAGTGCGGCTTCGTGCGCGCCCTCGGCGTCGAGCGGACCTTCGACGAGACCGTTGCCGCCTTGCATCACGCGGCTGCCGCCGAACGGCGTCAGCTCGATTTCCTTTTCCTCGCCCGGCTCGAAGCGCACCGCGGTGCCTGCCGGAATGTTCAGGCGCATGCCATACGCCGCGTCGCGATCGAACTCGAGCCCGCGATTGGTTTCGAAAAAATGATAGTGGCTGCCCACTTGGACCGGGCGATCGCCGGTGTTGCGCACGAGCACGCGCGTTGTGCCGCGCCCGACGTTTGCTTCGATCGGTCCGGCGGCTTCATTCAGGAAATATTCGCCCGGTTTCATGTGCGTTCTCCCGGCCGCACCGACAGTCAGTGGATTGGATCGTGAATCGTGACGAGTTTGGTGCCGTCGGGAAACGTAGCCTCTACCTGCACTTCGTGAATCATCTCCGCCACGCCTTCCATTACGTCGTCTCGCTTCAGAATCGCGGCGCCGAAGCTCATAATGTCGGCGACGGTTTTGCCGTCGCGCGCAGCTTCCATTACTTCGGCCGAAACAATCGCCATCGCTTCCACGTAATTCAGCCTGAGGCCGCGGGCTTGCCTGCGGCGAGCCACGTCCGCGGCGACTACGATCAGCAATTTTTCCTGTTCACGCGGGGTCAGATGCACTGCGTTGCTCCCGATCGAATTGCACGGCGATTTGTGTGGCACTTCATGCGCGATGACTCCTCAATTCACTTTTCTGGGCGGCACGGCGTCGCGGCCATATAAGCGCCGCTTTGCCGTTTGCCACAACGCTTGCAGTCCGGGAAGCACGTGGCGTCCGTGAAGCGCAACGCAGCGCACCATCAGGCCGTGCGCGGGAAGCGCGCTGATTCCCCACAATGTTTCGCCATGCTTGGTTCGCGGCAGCACTTTTTCGCGTAGCTCGTGCTCGAGCGCGAGCCATCCCGCGGCGCTCGGTCCCGCTCGTGCGATGCAGAAGGTCGCCCACGTGCGATACGGTCCCAGGCGGCCAAAAGAGTAGGCCGAGCGCTTGCGAGGCTCGATGCGCACGCGTTCGCTGGCGATCGGCTGGTCGAGCGCGATGACATCCGTTTTCATTTCCACCCAATCGTAGGCGAACGTCTCGCTGCGCGCTTCGCGTCCAGGCGCTAGAATTTCCCACCAGAACAAGCCGGCGTCCTGCGCCAGGTGAATCGTGGTTGCTTGAGAAAAACGCGCGCCTGCGAAGGGGATGATGGCGTCGGGAACATATTCCAGCAGCGCGCCTTCCTGCACCGTGAATTCGTTCGATTGCGACGTCGGCAGTGCTTCGCGGCGTGGCCGGTAAATGCGCGTGGCGCCGGTCGTGGTCAGCTGCACGCTGGCGCCCGCGCCAACATTTACATGCAGCGCGAGCCGGTCACCTCCGAGCAATCCGCCGGAAACATTGTGCAGATGCGCCAGGGCCGCGCCGTCCTGCACGGCGAATGCGCGGACGACTTTGAGAGGAGGCTCCTGGCGGCTGGCCACCAGCACGGTGTGTCGCGCAAACTCATCGCGCGCAAAATCCAGCGTGAGGGATGCTTGCAGTCGAGGTGAAACGCAAACTTCCGAGGCGATTTCTCGCGGGTTTTGTGCGACGGACGCCATGGTGTTTGCGAGCACCTTCCACGAATGACCGCTTAACTGATAAAAAGTCGTGTGTTGAGAGCGGGATGCTCCATCGCACTCCAATCGAGTAGCGGCATGAAACAGTATGCATCGTCCAGCGTGCAAGCGGCACCGCGGTTTGCCGCGTCAATGATCGCCGGCTTGAGATTCCACAAAATCCTCGCCGCTTCAGACTGACCCAGCGGCAACAATCGCTGGCAGGACGACACCAGGCTGGCAACGGATTGATGAAGATAGACCAATGCCACGCGATCTTCTGCGAAGCCGAGCAGGCTGCCTGCGAGGCCGAATGCCGTGCTGTGATGCACCGGGCTGGCCGAGCGCTTCGAGGCATCCACGGCCGTGCGCGCGAGCGGAAGGTCCGCGAGGTTCAGCACGACTTGCAGAAAATTTCCGCCGAGCGACGCGCTGCCTGCACGGCTTTCGCGAGCTGGCTTGCGTGCGCTCAATAGGTTGTTGAGCGCGACCCACGGAGCCGCGAACGCATTTTCCGATGCGGCAGCACCTGCGAGACGAAACGCTTCCTTGCAGAAAACCGCTTCCATTGTTCCAGCTTCTTCCAGATACGACTGCAGAAAATCTGGCAGATCGCGCGCAGTGAGGACCTCGCTCGAGGTGAGCGATTCCAGGCCGAAGGAATGCGCGAGCGCGCCGATGGGGAGAGCGCTATCGGCCAGGTGGAGAAGGCGCAGATCCGCAACCACGCGAGCCTGAAGAAGCGCCTCGCTGGCTGGGTTGCGGTCCATGTTCACGAATCCTTGCCCCGAGGGCGAACATCCGCGTGCATCGTTGCAGCCTTAATCATGTTCCGCGCCGTGGGCGTGACGATGCTCAGGATCGTGACCGTGGCTGTGTTCACGACGATGCGCCGCGTAGGGAGCGTGCGCATCAATCAGCAAGCGGCGCGCGCCGGCCGGGTGACGGAGCTTTTCTTCCAGCCAGAACACCACACCATCCAGTCCAACGCCATCGCGCAAACTCGTAAAAATGAAAGGCCGCTCGCCACGCATGCGGCGCGAATCGCGATCCATCACTTCGAGCGAGGCGCCGACGTAGGGAGCTAAATCAATCTTGTTGATCAGCAGCAGATCGGAACGCATGATGCCGGGTCCGCCCTTGCGCGGAATCTTGTCACCTTCGGCGACATCAATCACATAAATCCAGATGTCTACGAGTTCCGGACTGAAGGCGGCGGCCAGATTGTCTCCGCCGCTTTCGACGAAAATCAGTTCGAGGCCCGGCAGTGCGTCTTCCAGTTCTGCAATCGCCTGCAAATTCATGGACGCGTCCTCGCGAATCGCGGCGTGCGGACACGCACCGGTTTCGACGCCGCGAATGCGTTCGGCGGGTAGCACGCCCTGGCGCACCAAAAATTCGGCGTCTTCCTTCGTGTAGATGTCGTTGGTGACGACGGCGAGATTCGTGCGTGGCCAAAGCCGGCGCGTGAGCTGGTCAACGAGCGCCGTCTTGCCCGAACCCACCGGTCCGGCAACGCCTACCCGGTACGCCCTTGCGGAATCACTGGGGAGCATCTTGCTTGCCTCCTCTTTGCCGTGCGTTGCTCGCTGTGACTTTCGACTGCGAAGTATTTCGCTGAAGTATGCGACAGACGCGGGGAGCGTCAAGCGATTTTTACGCTCGCGAAATGATTCAGCAGGGTGATTCGCTGGTCTGGCGCATGCTTTCATTTTCCAGCGGCAGCGTGCGGACCAGTGCGGGAACGTCTGTTTCGTCGCGGGTGTTCGGGCGCGTGAGGAAGGGCGCCCACGTATCGGCAATCGAACACGGCAGGTGCACGGGCTCGAGGCGAACCAACGGCAACAGGTGAGTGGATTGCAGCAAGCGGCGCGCGCGCTGGCTGCCGGTGAGCCGAAAATGTTCCTGGAGGAGCGTGCGCAGCCAGCCTTCCTCCTGTTCGCCGACGCCGTCGCCGATTTCGGCGCAACGCACGAATTCGTGATTGCAATTGTCGCCGGTGAGCGCGTCACGAAGAATGTAGGTCAGCCCGCCGGTCATGCCGGAGCCGAGATTCATGCCGGCGGGGCCCAAAATTACGGCGATGCCCGCGGTCATGTATTCGCAACCGTGCTGGCCGGCGCCTTCGATGATGGCGAGCGCGCCGCTATTGCGCACGGCGAAGCGTTCGCCGACGCGCCCGGCGATGAAAAGTTTTCCGCTGGTTGCGCCGTAGAGCACGGTGTTGCCTGCGAGCACGTCACCGCGCTTCGAAGCGGCAGCGCCCGCGGTAATAGCGATGGTGCCGCCACTCAAACCCTTGCCGACGTAGTCGTTGGCGTCGCCCACCAGCCGGAAACGAATACCGGGAACCAGAAATGCGCCGAAACTTTGTCCGGCAGACCCGCGAAATTCGCAGCGAATGCTCTTCCCCGCGGCCAAGCCGTCGAAATTCGTGCGGCGCAGGATGTGCCCGCTGAGATGCGCGCCGACGCTGCGGTCGGAATTCGATATCGAAAGCGAATGGTGCACGAACGGGAATGCCTTCAGCCCGTCCACGCCTCGCAATAGCTTGCGCCGGATATCCTTGGCAGTTTCCGGCAAGTGGATTTCGAGCGGCAAATCCTTCGCAGATTGTTGCGCGGGATTGTTCGCCGGCTGCAGTAATCCGGCAACCGGGTGCGACGCCGATTCGCTGCGCGGCTGCAACCTTTCCACCAAGCCGACTACTGCGGCGAGCGAGCGAATTCCCAGTGCCGCCATGCGTTCGCGAACTTCTCCCGCCACGCCGCGGAAGTAGGCCATCACCATTTCCGGATTGCCGGTAAATCGCGCGCGCAGTTTTTCGTCTTGCGTGGCGATGCCGACGGGGCAAGTGTTCAGATGGCATTGCCGCGCCATCACGCAACCGATCGCAAGCAGCGTGGCCGTGCCAAAACCAAATTCGTCGGCGCCCAGCAGCGCGGCGATGACCACATCGCGGCCAAACTTAAATCCACCGTCCACACGCAGGCGCACTCTTTCGCGGAAACCGGAGCGCACCAGCGCGGAATGTGCGGCACGCAAACCAATTTCCCAGGGCAGGCCGGTATTTTTGATCGAAGTGAGCGGCGATGCGCCGGTCCCGCCGTCGAAACCGGCGATGGTGATCACGTCCGCGCCTGCTTTCGCGACGCCTGCGGCGATGATTCCCACGCCCGCGCCCGAAACCAGCTTCACGCCGATTCTGGCGACCGGATTCACGGACCGCAGGTCGTAAATAAGTTGAGCGAGATCTTCGATGCTGTAAATGTCGTGATGCGGCGGCGGGGAAATCAACGACATCCCCGGAACGGCGTGGCGCAGACGCGCGATGTAGGAGTTTACTTTGATGGCGGGAAGTTGGCCGCCTTCTCCTGGCTTCGAGCCTTGCGCCATTTTGATTTCGAGTTCGTCGGCACGCGCCAGATATTCGGCGGTCACGCCGAATCGCGCCGAAGCGACTTGCTTCACGCGATTTGCGGCTTCGGGTTCGAAGCGATAAATACTGGGATCTTCGCCGCCTTCTCCCGTGTTGCTGCGCGCGCCCAGACGGTTCATGGCGATGGCCAGTGTACGATGCGCTTCGGGGCTGAGCGCACCTAAGGACATGGCTTGGGCGCAGAAACGGGCCAGAATCGCGCTTTCGGGTTCTACTTCTTCGAGCGGGATCGGAGAACCCGGCGCAAACTCCAGTTGATCGCGCACGGAGACTGGTTCGCGGCTGTCCGCCAGTTCGGAGTACGCCGCATATTTTTCCGGTGTCGGCGATTTCAGATACGCGTGCATGCGCCGGACGAGTTCAGGCGAACTGGAATGCCGTTCCCCGGCGTGGCGGAAACGATAGAGGCCCGAATCCTGCAGCGGAGCGTCGTCCGCCGCAAAGGCGAGAATATGGGAGTGGATGCCGGTTTCCAGAATGTCGTCGAGACTTCTGCCGCCGAGACTCGCGGAGGCGTCTTCGAAAAATTCCTCGCAGATCTCTTCATCCAGGCCGACGGTTTCGAACAGATGGCTATTGCGATAGCTCGCGACCGTGGAAATGCCCATGCGCGCGAGAACTTTGCGCAGCCCTGCTTCGACCGCGACCCGATAGCTGATTGCGCCACCCGGTTTCAGATTCTCCGAAAGCTCCATCGCGAGATAGGGGAACACGGCGCTGGCGCCGACGGCGATCAGCAACGCGATGTGATGCGTTTCGATCACCTGGCCGGATTCAACGATGAGCGGCACATCGCAAGCGCCTGCGCGAACCATTTCCTTCCACGCGGCGGAAACCGCGAACAAAGCCGGGAGCGCGGCACGTCGCTCGGTCGCATGGTGATCGCTCAGCACGATCACCGCAGGTTTCTCGCTGACGCCGACGCTGAAAGCCGCGGAAATATCCTGGCGCACGCGTTGCAGCGCCACGCGGGCTGCTTCCACTTTGCCCGCTACGTCAAATGTGAAATCAATCCGCCGCAGCGGGGCTCCCAGCCGCGATTCCAATGCGGCCACATGACCCGCGTCGAGCACCGGCGAACCGGCCACAATGTTGGGGTCGAGATAGACGTCGAGCGACATCACGTGAACTTCACGCAGCGGATCGATCGGAGGATTGGTTACCTGCGCGAATCGCTGTTTGCAGTAATCCCACAGCGGACGCTTGACGGAAGAAAGGAACGCGGGCGGCGCGTCGTCGCCCATGCTCCAGACGGCTTCCTTCCCTTCCCGGCCGAGCGGCTGAAACAGAAGACGGAATTGATCCTCGGTCCAACCCATAGCCGCGGCCAGTCTTTGCGGCTCGATTTCTGAAGCGTAAGGAATAGCCGCGGCGCTTTGCAGGCGACCGATACGGGTTTGTGAATCACGGTCGCGGTAGCCGATGCGGCTCGGTTCCGCGCCGAGTAATTCGCATACTTCGTTGTTGCCGCGGAAGACCGCTCCCGCGATCGCATCCACCAGAAAAATTTCGCCGGGGCCGAGGCGATTGCGTTCCGCAATTTTTTTGCCGCGCAAATCCGCAATGCCCACTTCCGAGCCGACCACGAGCAAACCGTCGGAGGTGAGCGTGTAACGCATGGGACGAAGACCGTTGCGATCGAGCTTGGCGCCGACCATGCGGCCGTCGCTGAACACCAGCGCGGCAGGACCGTCCCACGGTTCTTGCTCGCGCGTAGCTTTTTGCAGAAAGCGGCGGAGCTTGGGGCCGGTTTGCGGATCGCTTTCCCAGGCTGGGGGGACCATGCGCAACATCGCGGCGGCTACGCTGGATCCCTGCCTCAGGCGAACTTCCAGCGCATTATCGAAGCTGGCAGAGTCGCTGACGCCTTCTTCGAGAACGCGAAACCAATCGTGGGCGGCGAATTCCTGCTGCAACGCGCCTTCGCGAGCGCGCGTCCAGCGGCGATTGGCGCTGATGGTATTGATTTCGCCGTTATGCGCTACAAAGCGGAAAGGCTGCGCGAGCTGCCACGACGGGCTGGTGTTCGTGGAATAGCGCTGGTGAAAAATGGCGAATGGCGCGATGAATTCCGGGCACGCCAGATCCGCATAGAAGGCGGCAAGCTGCAAAGGCGTGAGCAATCCTTTATATACGAGCGACTGTGACGAGAGCGAACAGAAATAGATGCCGGAGCTGGCGCCGGATTCCACGCGTTTGCGCATCAAGAAAAGCTGGCGCTCCAAATCGGCGGCGGAATCTTCGGTGACGAAAAAACATTGACGTATCAGAGGCAGCGTGACGAGCGCGCAGGGGCCGAGTAGGGACGGATAGGTCGGAACTTCGCGCCAGCCGAGACAGCGCAGACCCAATTCCGCGGCGGAGAGTTCAACGGACGCGCGGGCGGCGGATTCCTGGCTGGGCGGAATGAACGCCATGCCCAAGCCGAACGATTCCGGCAATTCGATATTAATTTCGCGGGCGCGTTTGCGGATGAAAGCTTTCGGGATCGGCGTCAGGATGCCCGCGCCGTCGCCGCTCAGTCCGTCGGCGTCAACTCCGCCGCGATGAGAAAGGCGCTCCAGCGCGGTGAGGGCGCGCTCAACGACGTCTCGCGAGCCGCTGCTCCCCAACTGCGCGATGAAGCCGACGCCGCAGGCATCGTGGTCCACTTCTGGCTTGGAACGCGAAGACCGCATGGTACATACCTAACTCATGGGAGGCCATACAGTACAACTCGCAATGCTGATGCATTCGATAGAAATTTCATGGCATCCAGTACGTGGATGCATTGGATAGATATTTTTGATGAGTGGCGGGAATGCCAACGAATCGAGCGATTTCGCTCGACACGCCCGGGCAAGCCGCAGCGCAGCCCTTCGATCCCGCACTGCGGGATCGAAGGATGAATCGCCCGGCGAGGCGATTCACAAGAGCACCCTGCTAACCAGCAGCGGTGCCGACGGCCCTACGATTCGTGGATGTGCGACCGAGTTTCGCGAAGGCTTGCGATGAGCGTCAGCGTCCGTGCCAGTACGTTTCCCAGCCCATGTAGTTTGTCGCGACTTCATGGACGATCCCGGCAACGGTTGCGAGGTTTGCAGCGACGTGATGCTCGAAACCGTTTTCGCAAATGTAGCGCAGCAGTTTCTGCATGTGGGGAATCTCGACGACTCCGGCGCCGCCGAATGTTTCCAGCGGATCATCGGTGAATCGCCCTTCGCCGACGTAGCCGCGGATCACGCCATTCTCATCGTCGGTAGAAAAGCGCGCGAAACTCATCGGCGCCGCCTTCACCTGGCCGACGCAGGTTCCGAAGGTGTTGTCTTTTCCCACTGTGCCAGCGATGATTTGCTGGTAGTCCATGCGAACTTCTTTGAAGAAGTGCTTGGGCAAATTGCTGCAATGGAAGCACACGGCCTTGTCGGGATTTTCGCCGTAATTGTTGTTCCAGTCGAGGAGTGCGCTGGGCGTTTCCGAAGCGAGCGCGAGCGCATACATGCTGAGCGTGCCGCAGATATCCACTTCGCAGGCGCTGGGCAGCAGTTCGTTGCTCATCATGCTCATCACCGTGCATGGGACGACGCCGAGATTTTCTTCGATGGAAGTCCAGCACTGCACGGCGCTGATGGTGACGTGCGTAGCCTTCATCCATTGGTCAATCACAGCGCCCAGCTTCGCCATTTTCAGCAGAGCGGCCGGCGGCACGCCACTGGTGGTGACGTATTTGTGAATGGCCGCCAGCTTGACCTGCGCCGCTTCGTCGTTATCTTTCATGCGCTCGATGCGGCCGATCACTTCGGAAAGGTCCAGGGTTTCGACGGAGATTCCAGCGGCCTCGAGTAATTTTTCGCTGTAGCGAACGGTATTGAACGCCGCCGGACGCGCGCCGATGCTGCCGATGCGCAAATTCTGAAAACCGCGGTAGACGCGGCAAACGCCGGTGAACCACGCGAGGTCTTTCTTGAATTCCTCGGAGCCGGGACTGACGGTGTGCGAGGTGGTCAACGAATACGGGATGCCGTACTGCCGCAAATTATTGCAGGCCGACATTTTTCCGCAGAAGCTGTCGCGGCGGTGCGCGATTGTCATCTTGGACGGCGTGTCCGGCGTGGCTTGTACCAGCACCGGAACTTTCAGTCGTGAAAGGCGCAGCGTGTCCGCGATGGCGCGTTCGTCGCCGAAATTTGGCAGCGTGACGACTACACCGTCGAGGCGGTCGCTCTTGGCGCGGAACAGTTCGGCGCAGCGCATGGCCTCTTCGTAAGTTTCGATCGCGCCGTAGTTGCTCAGCTTCCCATCCAGCACCACCACGTCCACGCCGGACTGGTGCAGCACCTGAACCATCTCTGCCCTGCCGAGTTCGGCAAGGTGGCCCGGGAAAAAGCCGCGGTTTCCCACAATCAGCCCTAACGTGATTTTCGATTTTTCCATGGGTCCCTTCATTCCGCGATTAACAGGAGCGACGATTTCCAACGGAACGAACTTCCGTTCATCACAAAGTTACAGAAAAATTACTTCTTTATCGGCTGGCCATAGTATTTGGCGCTGCCGTGCTTGCGCAAAAAGTGTTTATCGTGCAGCCACGGCGAAATCGGCTTGACTGCGGGATTGATGGTAGTGCTGTAATATGCCATGCGCGCCACCGCTTCCAGAACCGCGGAATTGTGCGCCGCGGCGCCGGGATCGGCGCCCCAGGTGAACGGTCCGTGGCTCTTCACTAAGACACCAGGAATGCTGTCTGGGTTCCCGTGCGCAAAGGCGCGCACGATCGCGACGCCGGTATTTTTCTCGTAGTCTTTTTCGGTTTCATCCGGCGCGAGGTCCGCAGTGACCGGGACCGCGCCATGGAACGTATCGGCGTGCGTGGTACCCAGACACGGAATCGGCCGACCAGCCTGCGCCCAGGACACCGCGAACTCCGAATGGGTATGCGCGACTCCGCCTGTATTGGCGAATTCCCGGTAGATAACGATGTGGGTGGGCAGATCAGAGGAAGGGCGAAGATCGCCTTCCACAACTTTACCTTCCAAATCCGTGATGACCATGTGCTCGGGCTTCAATTCGTCATAGGGAACGCCGCTCGGTTTGATGACCACCAGCCCCTCCTCGCGGGATATGCCACTGGCATTTCCGAAGGTATAGAGGACCAGGCCCCGGCGGACCAGCTCCAGGTTCGCCTCCAGGACCTGTTCTCTCAAGCGCTGCAATTTCATGATCGCTGCCCTCGTGGTGCTGCCGGTCGAAAACCGAGAAAACGCTTACTCCTCAATAAACACTACCCTATCTTAGCATGCGTTCGTCAATCTCGATTGCTTCTGCGTGTCCATTTCCGCAGCGGTCCCGGGTGCGCTCCTCAGGCCAGTTTTGCCTGTATTAAGGTTACCGAAGCCGGCGGAAAAGTGTGCCGGATGCGCGATCCGGTGACCGCCAGATCCTCGGAACGCGGGTGAACCGCACTCGGGTTCTCGAACGTGTTATGCGCGTGAATATCCGGGTCCGTAAGCACCGTCACCGTACCGGACTTGACTTCGGCCGCAGCTTGGGACGCACGAAGCACGATTTGCGTTTCGCGCGGCTGGCTGAGGTCTGGATTCACAACTGTGATCGTCAAGTCCTTGTCTTTCATCGAAGCGGAGCCCTGCAATCCCCAGAACGAAGCGGGCTTGCCGTCGCGCTCGTAATGCACCGACGGACTGGAGAAAATCGCGCGGACGGCCTGCGCTCCTTGATGCGCCGAGTACATCTGAAAAACGTGATACACCGGCGTCAGGGCAAATTGATCGCCGTGCGCGAGGAATAAACAGTTCAGGCAGTTGATGAGCTGCGCGCAGGCGGCCATGGTGACCTTTTCCGGATGACGATTGAATATGTCCAGAGTCGCGCCGCTCATTACCGCATCGCGCAGCGTGATCATCTGTCCGAGAATATCCGTGGGCGAAACTTCACTGCCCGGTTTGTACCAAGGTCCCCATTCATCCACGACGAGCTTGATGCGGTGTTGTGGGTCGAATTCCTGCATGATTTGCCAGTGCCCGGTGATCAGCGATTCCATGCGATCGCCCTCGCGCATCAATTCGTACCAATCCACCGCGTCGAAATTAACGGCGTCGCCTTTGCCCTGGACCCAATCCTGCGTTTTACCGCGGCTGAGATTCCAGGAATAGTAGTGCAACGACAGGCCCCAGACCGAACGCAATTGCCGCTGGCCTTTTTCCAGCAATCCTTGCAGAAAACCGCGGGTCCAGCTCCAGTCGTCCGCATTGGGCCCCGAAGCGATCAGCGAAACATCCGGCATGCCATAGCGCGGGACCCACGCGGCGAAGCGCCGGAATTCCTGCGCGTATTCGCTGGGCGTGAAATCGCCGCCACAGCCCCAGGATTCGTTGCCGACTCCCCAATAACGCACAGCGAATGGATCGCGATCTCCGCCGGCGGCGCGCAGGTCGGCAAGCGTGGTGCTTCCCACCGGAGAATTGCAGTATTCGATCCAGCGGTAGAAATCTTCCACGGGCAAGCTGCGTAAATTCGCGGCGAGATAAGGTTCGCTCCCCGCCAGTTTGCAAAAATGCACAAATTCATTGGTGCCGAATTGATTGGGATCGTATTTCTGCGGAATATTTCCCTGATCGCGGACGAGTTGCTCGCCCGCCCAGAAATTTGTGCGGCGAGGACGCTGCGCCGCCGGGCCCACTCCATCCTTCCAGTCGTAGCCGTCGGCGAAACATCCGCCGGGCCAGCGAATCACCGGCGATTTGATTTTGCGCAGCGCATCTACCAGGTTCTTGCGGATGCCCTGGACATTGGCGACCTTGGAACCTTCGCCGACCCATATGCCGTCGTAAACCACTCCGCCGAGATTTTCCGTAAAATGACCGTAAATATTTGGCGAGATGCTGCCGAGAGGTTCGTCGAGCAGGATTTCGATGCGCGCATCCGCGGTGGCTGCGAAACTGAATTGCCGAGCGAGTAGCGCCGCACCAACTCCCAGTGCTGCGTTGCCGATGAAGCGCCGCCGTTCGATGGTCATGAGTCCCCTTTGTGCCACCGCTGTCCTTTCCCCGGGCAAGTGACTGCTGAGTGGCACTCCGTTCGATTGCGTTGCGGGGTGACGGGTGGCCGGGCATTCGCCCGGCAACACCCAAAAGGCCGGGACTGCATATCTAGCATTGAGAAAACGCTTACTGCAACTAAAATGTCTAGCGCCTCGGCCGGAGGGTGCGCACCAGCTCATCCCCGAATGGCTCCGTTGTGGTATCGCGAGTGGCTCGCAGGCGAAAAGGACAGCGAGAGGAAATGCAAATCAAGCGAGTGACCTGCTGCGGAATGGGGCTGGCTTGCGTAATCGCATTTCTCGTCTGCTGTGTTCGGCTCGTCGCGATTCCTGGCAACGAAAATTCCCGCGCGAAGCGGCCTCCCATGGGCTGGAACAGCTGGGATTCCTACGGCACGGCGGTGCGCGAAGAGCAAGTAAAGGCAAACGCGGACGCGATGGCGCGGGAGCTATCGCGATTCGGTTGGCAATACGTCGTCGTAGACATCCAGTGGTACGAGCCCGGTGCCGGAGGCCATGAATATCGTGCGGGCGCTGCGCTGACGATGGACGAGTACGGACGGTTGCTGCCAGCGCCCAATCGCTTCCCTTCTGCTGCACGCGGAGCTGGATTCAAGAAGTTGGCCGCCTATGTTCACGCGGAAGGCTTGAACTTCGGAATTCACATTATGCGCGGAATTCCGCGGCAGGCTGTGGAGTTAAATCTGCCGATCCTGGGTACGAGCTATCGTGCTGCTGAGATTGCCGACCGCGTGAACGTATGCGAGTGGAATCCGGACATGTACGGCGTCGATATGTCCAAACCCGGGGCGCAGGCGTATTACGATTCGATCGTCGCGCTTTACGCTGACTGGGGCGTGGATTTCATCAAAGCGGACGACATGGGCCGACCGTACGCGTTGCGCGCGCCCGAAGTGCACGCGTTGCGCAGCGCGATCCGAAAGAGCGGGGCGTCCATTCTTTTGAGCTTATCGCCAGGACCTGCGCCCATTTCCGAAGCGGCGGACTTGCGCGACAACGCGCAGCTATGGCGCATCTCCGACGATTTCTGGGACGACTGGAAATTGCTGAAGAAGCAGTTCGACTACACGCGCGACTGGGCGCCTTACATCGCTAAAGACGATACTTGGCCCGACGCTGACATGCTCCCGCTGGGAACATTGCGCATTACAGACAAGAACGGCGCGCCCCAGCAAACACGATTCACTTCCGATGAACAGCAGACAATGATGACGCTGTGGTCGATGTTTCGCTCGCCGTTGATCTTTGGCGGGGACTTGCCGTCCGCCGATCCTGCGACTTTGGCGCTGCTGACGAATCGTGAAGTGCTCGAGATCGACCAGAACAGCAGCGGCAACCGGCAAGTTCTGGAGCGTGGCAATATTCGTGTGTGGACCGCTGCGGCGGCGGGCGGTACGGACGAATATGCGGCCGCATTTAATTTAGGCGATGTAGCGGAGACGATGCATTTGTCGTGGACGGACGTGGGAATTCGGATCGCTGACCCGGCCGCGCGCGATCTGTGGCAACACAAGAACTTGGGCCGCCAGAAGAATCTCGATGTCACGCTACGCCCCCACGCTTCAGCGCTCTATCGTGTATCCCCGTAAACTTAAACTTCACGACGAGGGTTTTCTTGATTTGCGGTAGCGGCGGATCAAACTGTTTGTGGAACTGTCGTGTGCGAGCTTGGGTTCTGTGGCGCTTTCAATTTCCGGAATGATGCGCTGCGCCAGAACTTTGCCCAGTTCGACGCCCCACTGGTCGAAGGAATCGATGTGCCAGATCGTGCCCTGCGTGAAGACGCTGTGCTCGTACAGCGCCACCAGCTTGCCGAGCGCCTCTGGCGTGAGCTTGTCCAGCAGAATCGTATTCGACGGGCGATTGCCTTCGAAGACGCGATGCGGGACGAGCCAGTCCGGCGTGCCTTCTTTCTTCACCTGCTCGGGGGTCTTGCCGAATGCCAGGGCTTCGGCTTGAGCAAAAACATTTGCCAGCAGCATGTCGTGGTGACGGCCAACCGGATGCAGCGCCTGCGCGAAGGCAATAAAGTCGCAGGGGATGAGTTCAGTTCCCTGGTGAATCAGCTGATAGAAGGAATGCTGGCCATTGGTTCCCGGCTCGCCCCAGTAAATTGCGCCGGTCTGATAGTTCACGGGAGTGCCATCGAGCGTCACGTGCTTGCCGTTGCTTTCCATCGTGAGCTGCTGCAGATACGCCGGGAAACGCTTCATGTACTGTTCGTACGGAAAGACACCGGAAGTCTGCGCTCCGAAAAAGTCTCCGTACCAGATGGAGAGCAGGCCCATCAGCACGGGCAGATTCTGTTTGAATGGCGCGGTGCGGAAATGCTCGTCCATCTGGTGGAAACCGCTAAGCATCGCGCGAAAATTATCTGGACCGATGGCCAGCATGGTGGAGAGGCCGATCGCGGAATCCATCGAATAGCGCCCGCCGACCCAGTCCCAGAATTCGAACATGTTGGCGGTATCGATACCGAACTTGGTGACTTCGGCGGCGTTGGTGGAGACGGCGACGAAATGCTTGGCGATGGATTTTTCATCGCCACCCAATCCCTTAAGCGTCCAATCGCGCGCGGTGTGCGCGTTGGTCATGGTCTCGAGCGTGGTGAAAGTTTTTGACGAGACGACCCAGAGGGTTTCGGCTGGATCTACGCCCTGGACCGCCTCGGCGAAATCCGTGCCGTCAACATTCGAGACGAAGCGGAACGTCAGCGCGCGTTCGCTGTAATTTTTCAGCGCTTCGTAGGCCATGACCGGGCCGAGATCGGAGCCACCGATGCCGATATTGATGACGTTCCGAATGCGCTTGCCGGTGTGACCCTTCCACGCGCCGCTACGCACGCGGTCGCAGAAGCTGGCCATTTTGTCGAGCACGGCGTGGACGCCGGGCACTACGTTTTCGCCGTCAACAAGGATGGATGAGCCTTGGGGAGCGCGCAGCGCGACATGCAGTACGGCGCGTTTTTCGGTGATATTGATTTTTTCACCGCTGAACATCGCCTCGATTCGTTCGCGCAGGCGCGATTCGTCGGCCAGCTGCAGCAGCAGCTTGATGGTCTGGTCGTTGATGCGGTGCTTGGAGTAATCGAGGAAGATGCCGGCGGCTTCCAGCGTCAGGCGCTCGCCGCGCTTGGGATCGTCTGCGAAGAGTTTGCGCAGATGAATTTTCGATATCTTCTTGTAGTGCGCGCCGAGAGCCTTCCAGGCCTTGCGTTTCGTAAGAGGCGTAATCGCTTGCGGCTTCTTTGCGGCGGATTTGGCGCTGGCTGCCATTTGATAGCTCCTTTATGAGTTCATCGTAATGAAGATCCGGGCCTTGCGCGACCCGGACGTCACGGTTGCGCGGAAACATCACGGAGGTTAGATGCGCGCGCCCTCGCATGGTGGCACGCCCGCGAAGAATTTTACCGGATTCATATCATTATTTGTAGCGTGGAAGAATTCGCTCCGGCGCGCGGAGCTAAGCTCCAGAAAGTGGCGCTGCGACGCGACGGCCACGCCCGCTCCCCACCGGCCGAGAAACTTAGGGGAACGAAAAACGTTGTCATTGTGGCTTGGGCAGCATCTGCGCATTAATGAAGGTGATCACCGCGGCGGTTTCATTGGCTCTGCGGCGGGTTCCGCTGGCTGGCATGCCGCCTTTTGCGGCGTTGCCCCCGGCCGAAATTGCGAACGTCCCCTGTGCCACCGGGAAGTGCGGCGGGATTGATGCCGGGGATGGCGGTGACGTTCAGCAGTTCTATGGTGCGGCGGGTTCCGGTGTAACAGCTGACGCAATCAGTGTTGAAGCAGAAACTTTTCGTCGGATCGGCGATGGCTAGCAAGGATATCTGCTCGCAGATCGAAGAGGCGCTGTGCAATCAGTACAGCATCGGGTACACGCCGATGCGCGCGCAATCCGATGGAAAATATCACAAACTCAAATTGACCAGGAAAGCTCACCATCGGAATGTGAGCACCAGGGCTGGATATTACGCGAAGTGAGAACTACGACCGCGGACGCGCTGAGCGCGCAATGCGGACGCATCATACCATCGCGTGAGTTACCGCAGAAGTTCGTTAGCTTTTTTGCCGTCGGACTTGTACTTCGCTGTGCCGACTCTCGCTTGCTCAGCGGCTACCATCGGCCCGCGTGGGCACCGCCATCCACGTGAATTATCTCCCCGGTTACTTGGCCTGCCTCTGCCAGGTAAAAAACCGCGTCAAAAATGTCCTGTACCCCAACGATTTTCCCCATTGGCTGGAACGTTTTCATAATGTCCTGGGAATCGTTTTTGTGCAGCGGCGTGTCAACGACGCCGGGAGCCACGGCGTTGAAGCGGATATCTGCTTTCGCGTACTCGATCGCAAGACTCCTGGTCACCGCATTCAGTCCCCCCTTGGTAATCATGGAAACCGAGGCATTTTCGCCGGCGAAAGGTTGGTCCACAAGCGTTGCGGAGATGGTCACAACGTTCCCGGACTTCTGTTTCAGCATCTGCTTTACAGCGAGTTGAGTGACGTACAGGAAGCCCAGCAGGTTGGTTGAGACCAAGGCGTTGAAATCCTCGGTAGTAAAGTCGGTAAACGGCTTGCTGCGAAAGATTCCGGCGTTATTTACCAGGACATCGACGGTTCCGAAGCGCGCGATCGCCGCCTCGACGACGCTAGCTGCAGTCTCCTGATTACCGATATCGCCATTCACGAGAATCAGGCTCGGTAAAGCAGACAACGATTTACTGGCATTTCGAGATGTTGCGACGACGTTATACCCCTTCGACAGGAATCCCCGGACGAGCCCCGCTCCAATACCACCCGATGCCCCCGTAACGATTGCTGTTTTCTTGTCTGGCATATGTAGATCCTTTCTTCGAACTGCACTCGGCCACCGCGCGCTCGAGTCACTGCGAGGCTCTCCAGCACAAGGCCGAGTGGCCGACTGTGTCGCGGCGCATGAATCATGCTATCGCATCCCGATGCGCGAGTCGTGCAGTGCAAACGATTCGCACCAGCGCGTCCGTCGTCCTACGGCTTTGGTTGGTTTCTCGCCGTTACCATAGCGCTTCCGAGCGGGTCACATTCCTCCAAACGCTACCCGTGATGGGGCCGGAGGCGACCGCACAAGAGCCGCCATGCCCCGCTGCGTTCGTTTGGAAGGTGCGAAAGGATGTTCCACGCGCCACGAAAAGTGCGAAGCAGGGCTGCGGATGCTCCGTGTAGCCGGCTCTGGTTTTGCCACCCACAAGAGAATCAAGAAGATGTTGTTAGGGGCGGTGGGGATCGAAAACGACGGCAGCAGGGATTTCAAGCACTTACGAGGAACGCAAAGAAACACTAAGTCATTGAATCGCAGCGACAGGGAACGCGAAGGAATGGATATGGCTCCCTGAAAGCTCCCTCGTTTTATCCGAATTCCTTAAATTCTCTGACCGTGGGTGTTCAAAATCTACCGCTCAGATGACAAGTCGGCATCGGGCCCAAATGTGGTGGCACGGATGGCAAGCCGACTGACGACTTCCGAAGAATACTTGTCTGCGACGATCATTTGCTGCTTGAAATCTACAGAGAACCACGTGTTTTGCGGGTAAGCAGGTCAAATCAGATAAGTGCAACATGTGGTGTCGCTTACCCTGGAGCACAATCAAAAGCGATCCGCTTGCGTACTGGCATTGTGGATTGCGCCAGGCTCGCTCTGCGGACTGGTGCAGGAATCGACGCTTCGGGTGATGCCAAGCTTCTTCATCCTGAAATACAAGGTCGAGCGGTTCAATCCCAAGCGGGCTGCGGCGCCGCCGCGTCCGGACAGAACCCACCTGGTCTCTTTCAGTGTCTTCAGGATGTGATTGCGCTCGACCTCTTCCAGAGTTTGATGGCGGTCCGTGTTTTGACTGGGCGCGATCCGAGATCTCAAGTCCCGGTGCGAAAGCCGCAGCACAGGACCGGTACTTAAAATCACTGCGCGTTCGATTACGTTTTCCAACTCCCGGATGTTGCCAGGCCATCGGTAATGAATCAGAGCCTCCATCGTTTCCGAGGGGACCGTATCGATCGTCTTGCGCATTCTTCCTGTGGCTTGTTGTACAAAATGCTGCACCAACAGCGAAATATCCTCCGGACGCTCCCGCAAGGCAGGAACGTGGATCGGAAACACATTCAGGCGATAGTAGAGATCGCTGCGAAACTGCTTCTCCAGTATCATTCCTTCCAGGTCACGATGTGTTGCGGCCACAATGCGCACGTCAACTTTCTGCGACCGCGTGCTTCCCAAGCGTTCGAATTCACGCTCCTGCAAGGCGCGAAGGAGCTTTGGCTGCAGCTCGAGCGGGATATCGCCGATTTCATCCAAGAACAGCGTGCCTTGATGGGCTACCTCAAGCCGGCCGATCTTCTGCGCGATGGCGCCGGTGAACGATCCCCTTTCATGGCCAAACAGTTCACTTTCGAGCAGCCCGGTCGGAATGGCAGCACAGTTGAGCTTAACGAACGGTCGAGTGTTGCGAGGACTGAGACCGTGAATAGCGCGCGCGATGAGTTCCTTGCCGGTGCCAGTCTCGCCCAGCAAGAGGACAGTTGAATCTCCCCCGGCCACGGTCCGGGCCATCTGCAGCAATCGTCGGAGAACCGAACTTTTCCCAATGATGCCTTCGAAACCGGCCCCCGAACTCACCGTCTCCTCGGTTCGGTCGATATAAGGCGTGCTCTCCCGATTGGTTCTCGGCCTGGCGTCCTCGTGGTGCAGAGGATAAGTAAGACTATTTAAGCCCATTGCCTTCCTCCCTTCTGCGTAGTTTGTCGGCCCCATGGTTGTGTGAGTTTGGCTGAACCTGAATGGCCTCGGCGTGCTCCATTGGATTGTCCTCCTTTCGGTGATGCGCGCCGATTGTGGCGCTGCCTGTATGCTGTCGTCTTGAACAAACTTGGCGTGTTTGGAATGTTTCCGTGATCCGGATCACATTGAATCCTGATCCGGATCACAATTTGGCTACTTCATAGGCTTAGGCGCGCCGGGGTTGGAGGAGACGTTCCTGCCGTGGTCGGCGGTCTTACATCGCTAGGTTACTGTTTTTGCATGGATTTACGTCGTGAGGATGCGGTTTCCTTCCGTCCAGCGGACCTGGCGCGGGGACATTCCAGCCCATCGCCGGAAGTGCCGCGCGAGATGGCTTTGGTCAGAAAAACCAGTCGCCAGGGCTATTTCCGACAACGGAGCGTGTGTTTCCCGCAGCATCTGTTCCACCTGTTCCAAGCGCCGCCGCAACAGATACGTGTGCGGCGGCACCCCCACCGACTGATGGAATGCGCGGGCAAAATGGTCGGTAGAAAGCCCTGCCAGAGCGGCCAGTCCGTCGAGGCGCATCTTTTCATCGAGATGGCCTTCAATATAGTCGCAGATGCGGCGCGTCACGGCTGGCGACAAGCCGCCACGACTGGGTTCGGGCGCCGCGGCCACCATCAAATCCCCTAAAGTACTAATTCTTGGCCGCGAGTGAACCACTGCTTCCGCCCGGCTGCGCGCGACCTTTAGCCGGCTCAAAGATGGCGTAAGCAATGCCGACCATCTGCGTCCGTCACCAAGGGCACTCGTTAGGCGTATCGGAATGTCCCGGTCGGCTGTGCGGCGGAAGACTGAACGGTCATACACGAACGCGGCAGACAAGGGAATTCCGGCCGCGAGGCGTTTGTCGGTCAGAGCGAGAAACTTCCGAGCGGCTTGGTCGGCACCAATCATAAATTGCTGGTCGTCAATCGCAAGGAGCAGAGATGATTCCAAATCGTCTGCTGGGGCAGCCGCCAGAATCCAGCAATGCTGAAAATGCTCACGAAAAATGCGTTCCTCGATGGCTCGCGCGGAGACGATCACCGTCTGGAGCAACAGCGGAAATGACTGATCGTCAGATTGCTGGTGCAGTTTGGAAACATCTAGCACCGCCAGCAAACCTCCCTGCGGATCGAAGATCGGCGCGCCCGCGCAACTCAACCGGGTGTGACGGCTGCGAAAATGCTCGGCACAATGCACGAGGATCGGCCGTCGATCGGTGATGCAGGTGCCGATACCGTTTGTGCCTTCGACCCGCTCCGACCAGACGCCACCCAGCCATATACCCCACTGTTTGAACTCGTGCTCCTTGCTCACGTCGCCACGATGGTGAATGGCGACTCCATCGCTGTTGCACAAGAGAACTACGTAAGACTGCGGGCGAACAATGGCATAGAGGCGGTCTATCTCTTCTTGAGCCTGGAGTAGAAAGCGATGCAGGGGTTCGCGAGAGATCCTGAGCTCACGCTCTGTGAGCAGGTGCGGTACGGAGCTGCTCTTTGGGTCAACACGAAAGTCGCGCAGACACCTTCGCCAGGAATCGTCTATCGGTTCGGGTTGCAAGCCTTCGCTCGCGCCGTCAGCCACCAACTCCATGCGCGCGTCGTGTGACACATCAGCGGTGGAAGCGTCGGCACGCAGCTGAGCGACGGTGTTCATTTACCTTTCAACACTCCATGCTTGCCAAAATTGCCGCTAAGACCCTTGAGCGCTGGTCTGAGGCCTGCCCAGATCGCGCGAGAGTAGATAAGTTACTCCAGCAGGCTGCGCCCTTCAACCGTTGGCACGAAAATGCGCCCGTCGAAGTACGTAGAACGAACCTCACATCGAGGAGAAGGTCAGAGTCGACGATCTGGCGATGGCGCCGGCCAAGCCGGTTTCCCTCTCCAAACTTTCCGTTCTGCACGAATCGAAACTCGCGACGAACCACCTTCTCTGACATCTTAGCCTTTGCCCCGAGCGCATTAGCACTTAAGCGTTTCCTCCGTTCACGATGCCTTCCGAGACTCAGTATCTCGTTTCCGAGCCCGGCGAAGCTAGACGATCCATCTCCAAATAGGCGTCGCAGACAAATCGCTGTGAGCTAAACCGTTGCTCTCGGTTTCAGGTTGCTGAGACTTGCCAATATTCGCTCGAGCTGCATCTCGAACCGGGGTGGAGTACAAGCATGCGACAGTTGGCTGCGAGACACACAGTTGAGTTTGACTTTCGGCAGGTCCGTCAATGCGTTAGCAATTGTCAACAGCTTGACAGCGATTCTTGACTTCGAAACCAAGGCGGGAAGATAACGCTCCTTGTTTCAGGAAACTAAATTAAGAAGGCATTTGGATGACGAGGTGCACTGCGGGCATAGGCCACAGACAGAAAGGCTGACCATCCGGAGATCGTAAACGGATGGCACCTCGACAACTTTCCTGGCCACTCGATCTCGCGCCTCGCTTGGGTGATCGAGGTGGAAATCGAAGAGGAACCGTCGTGCACACGACTCGGAACTGGCTGGTCGCCATCGCTTCCGGTGCGGCCATGGATACCAAGGTTGAGTTCAAGGTTGCGGATTGCCTTTGTTAGCGCGCGGGGAGACATCATCGTATGGAGTTTTTTCTTGGTACGACATATTTGCGCGACCAGGAGTCGAGCACCTGCAAGACAGGCTGCAGTTTTGCTCCGAAACCGGTTAGCGAATATTCCACTCGGACGGGCATTTCCGCGAACAACTCTCTTTTTACGAGTTCATCTCGCTCCAGCTCACGCAACTGTTGCGTCAGAACCTTTTGCGAAATTCGAGGCATCCTTTCGCGGAGCACCTTGAATCGAAGCGGCTCCTTGCTGCTAAAAAGCCACCAGAGAATCACCGGTTTCCAGCGGCCGCCGATGAGTGCGATCAGTTCCTCGATTGGACAGCGGCTGACAATTCGTTTGGCGCTCATTTCGTTACCCCATGAAACCAGGTATCCATTTGGTTACTGGTATCCCTCTTATAGTACAACACGAACTGTATCTCAATCGCACACGGGAACGGAAAAACGCAAGATGCGTGGAAACGAAAGCCTCGAGCGGGTACGAACATCGCGGCGTACGACCCGTACGTGGGACCAAGGTTCCGCGATGGAACGGAGTGTGCGCATCGACTCGTGCGCGATTATCAGTAACAGAACAACAGAGACTGAGCTGAACGAACCAAAAAAGGACCCGCTTCGAACCGAGCACGAACTCAATACGCGACGGGGTAGACCACGGGCCCGGCGGCGAAAGGCACCAATCAATGCGGCGGATACCGTTCTGCTTTTGCTTGACCAGCCATCGAGGCTGTTTCAAGTCGCCAAAGATCTCGACGTGGCCCAGCTGCGGGCCAACACCGCCATGCTTGCGAAGCTCGGCAGCTTGATGAAACTCATTGGTTGAAATATGAACCGTCTGAGATTTACCCGACGCGCTGGCCTTTTTCAAAAGCTCGGCCATTGCGGGGAGTGGGCCGTGAACTTCTGGGTCTGTCGATGTTCGAGAGCGATTCCGTAAGCATAGTCACTTCAATGGAGGAATGAAATATGAGTCAAAACAATGTCGGTCCAAAGCGTAGTGAAAAGGGGTTATTGACACCGGACAATTGCGTTGTGGCGTTTATCGACCATCAGCCACAAATGCTTTTCGGGGTAAGCAACATCGATCGCCAGTCGATTATCAACAGCGTGATCGCACTCGCTAAGGCTACGAGGGTGTTCGAACTGCCGGTTGTACTCTCGACTGTCGAAACGAAGTCTTTCAGCGGAAATATGTGGCCCCAGCTCCGGGCGGTTTTCCCGGGTCAGGAACCCATCGAGCGCTCGTCGATGAACTCCTGGGATGACAAGAACTTCGTGGCAGCGATCGAGAAAACCGGACGCAAGAAGATCGTTTTGTCCGGACTGTGGACGGAAACCTGCGTAGCTCTCCCGACGGTACAGGCGATACAGGACGGTTACGAAGTCTACGTCGTCGAGGATTGCTGCGGCGACGTCAGCCAGCTGGCGCATGACAACGCGATGAAGCGTGTGATTCAAGCGGGCGCAAAGCCCGTAACGGCTCTTTCCACGATGCTCGAATGGCAGCGCGATTGGTCTCTGACGGGAACCTACGACGCGGTCATGGACATCGTGAAGACACACTTCGGTGCCTACGGCGTCGGGGTCGAATACGCCTACACCATGGTGCACGGATTGCCGGCAACGAAGTTTGCAGAATACACAGTTCCACTCGCGGCAGCCGCGCACAAATAGCGAATTGGAAGGGCAGGCGAGTCCCCTGCCCTCCCGAATCAGAATCCGATTTCAATTGTAGAAGGAGGTTGTTATGTCTGCGGAAACGATCATTCACAATGCGAAGATTGCGACGAACGGTGTTCCGCCCTTTGTCGAAGCGGTCGCCATCGGCAACGGCAAGATCATCGGCACGGGAAAAAACGACGAGATTCTTCGGCAGCGCGGCCCAGAAACCAAAGTCATCGACGGGAAGGGTCGAACGGTGATCCCCGGGCTCAATGATTCACACATGCACCCCATCCGCGGCGGCCTGAATTACAACATGGAGCTCCGCTGGGATGGAGTGTCTTCCCTCGCAGACGCTTTACGTATGCTCAAGGAGCAAGCTGCACGAACGCCCGCGCCCCAGTGGGTACGGGTGATCGGAGGCTGGACGGAATTCCAATTTGCGGAACGACGCATGCCTACCCTGGATGAAATCAACGCAGCGGCTCCCGATACCCCGGTCTTTGTTCTTCACCTGTACGACCGTGCGTTGTTGAATGCGGCGGCCCTGCGCGCCGTCGGCTACGGCAAGGACTCGCCGGAATTTCCTGCCGGAGAAGTGCAGCGGGATTCGCGCGGAAATCTCACCGGTCTGCTTATCGCAAAACCCAACGCGAATATCCTTTATTCCACACTGGCTAGGGGACCGAAGCTGTCGCGCGAGGACCAGCTCAACTCCTCGCGGCTCTTTTTCCGGGAACTCAACCGCTTTGGCCTTACCAGCGTGATCGATGCCGGCGGTGGCTTCCAGAACTATCCCGACGACTATGGCGTCGTGAACGAACTGCATCGCAATGGTGAGCTGTCGATTCGCCTCGCATACAACCTGTTTACGCAGAAGCCGAAGCAGGAGCTTAGCGACTTCCAGAACTGGACGAAACTGACCAAGCCGGGCGAGGGCGACGAGTTTTACCGCGTGAACGGAGCGGGTGAGATGCTGGTTTTCTCCGCCGCGGATTTCGAGGATTTCCTCGTGGCTCGTCCGGACATGGCTCCAGTCATGGAAAGCGAACTGAAGGCAGTGATTCAGCATCTGGTCGAGAACCGTTGGCCGTTCCGAATGCACGCCACCTACAACGAGACGATTTCACGCGCCCTCGACGTATACGAAGACGTGAATCGCGAGATTCCGTTCGAAGGCCTGCACTGGTTCTTCGATCACTGCGAGACAATTACAGATCGCAACCTGGAGCGCATCAAGAAGTTGGGCGGCGGCATTGCCGTGCAAAATCGAATGGCTTTCCAGGGCGAATACTTTGTCGAGCGTTACGGCGCGCAACAAGCGAACCGTACGCCTCCCGTCCGGAGGATGCTCGAGATGGGCATTCCAGTTGGCGCGGGCACGGACGCCACCAGGGTGTCCAGTTACAATCCGTTCGTTTCGCTCCACTGGCTCATTACGGGCAAGACGGTCGGCGGCCTAAGCCTTTATGCAGAAGAAAACCGCCTCGACCGGTCTGAAGCTCTCAAGCTTTACACCGCCGGAAGCAGTTGGTTTTCAACGGAAGAAGGAAAGAAGGGAGCGCTCGCCCCCGGGCAGCTAGCGGATATTGCCGTGCTTTCCGCAGACTATTTTTCCGTTCCGGAAGAAGAGATCAAGCATCTGGAATCGGTACTCACAATCGTCGGTGGAAAAATCGTTTATGCCACCGCGGAATTCTGGAAACTCGCACCACCGGCGCTCCCGGTCAGTCCGGACTGGTCTCCTGTTAAAGAGTACGGCGGGTACGCAAAGAGGTCAAACCAAGCTCTAGGCGCATCCCATTCTGCCTCGAGTTGCCAGGCAACCGGTCATACGCGGAATGAAAACGGGTGGCAGCTGCCGGTGCTGGGTGAGCTTGGGCTATGGGAGTTGGGGTGCGATTGCTTCGCGTTTTGAACAAAACGGAGAGGAGAATACGATGCAACTTCAAAATGACTACCTTACTGCTTATCACAACCTAAAACTGACACGCGATGACAAAGGTGTACTGGTTGCTGAATTCCACAACAACGGCGGACCGTTCGTCATGACCGCGCAATCTCACACGGAATTTGTCGATGCCTTCTACCGGATTGCGCAAGATAGGGCGAACAAGATCGTAATCCTGACGGGCGCAGGTGGGGGGTTCATTACGGATGTCGATTGGTCCTCTTTCGGCGATGTCACCGATCCCGGCGTCTGGAGTCAGGTTCATGACGAAGGTGTTCAGGTTTTGGAAAACATAGCCAACATACGAGTGCCGGTCATCGCGGCTATCGAGGGACGTGCCCATGTGCATTCAGACTACGCGCTACTTGCCAGTGTAATTGTGGCGGCCGAAGGTGCGACCTTCCAGGATGTGGCCCACTTCTCCGCGGGCGTTGCGCCCGGCGACGGAATCTTTACCACCTGGAGTTATCGCGCTGGGGCGGGACGAGCGGAGGCGTTCCTGCTGAACCCACAGCCGCTCCCGGCGCGTACTGCACACGAATGGGGAGTGGTTGCCGAAGTTGTGCCGAACGGTAAGGCGCTCAGCCGGGCGCGGGAATTGGCGGAGCTGTACCTGAAGGCCCCGGAAGTGACGCGCCGCAACACACGCATCCACTTCATGCAGCCGTTGAAGGAGCGCATCGTGCGGGAAGTCGGCTACGGACTGTCGCTCGAAGGAGCGTCGTCGGCCGCTCTCGTGAAATCATTGCAAGCGAAGCGTGAACCTGACGTTCAGAAGGCAAAATCCGCATAAGAGTTTGATTCGGTTGCGCCAGGAGGTATCGAGATGAGGGCGTCGCTCATATCTTTTGCTGTCGGTCTTGGTGTTGGCGTTATTTATGGGCTTATCCGAGTAAAAAGCCCGGCGCCACCGATCATAGCGCTGCTTGGCCTCCTCGGCATGGTGCTTGGCGAACAGCTCGGGATATGGATCCAGGCCAGGAAGCTAGAGGTTTCACACGCCGCCTCGGTGTGCCTTGTCGGTGAGCGTTATGATCGGCAGCAGCAGCCGCAAGTGCGTTAGAGCCGAGAAGCGCAATCATCACTTCGACTCACAGGAGCGGTTGGCAACGAAGGAGATGTGATGCGTTTGGATAAAATTCTCGCCGCAACAGCCGTTGCGGCTCTTCTGGTTGTCGGGTTCGCGAACCCATTTATGGTTTCCAGCGCCCTCGCGCAGAACGCGCAAACAGCTGGAACTGCGAACCTGGCGGTCGGACCGCAATACACCACGGCGCACGTGTATGTTGCTCCTGAGGACTTTGACCGCTTTGTCGCGAGCCTCATTGCAACATTTGGCGGTACAACGACGAAGCAGGGAGTCTTCACGGTGACTCCGACTCCGAGCAAAACGATGTCACAGTTGGTTTTGACGCCCGTGGGGACCGTGTCAGTCTTCGGCTTCAAAACACCGATTCCTTATCCGTTCGGCGCGGAGCGGACGGGTTACCTGGTGACCGATCTGGAAGAAGCGACCCGAACCGCAGTCGATAACGGCGCGGACGTACTCGTCAGGCCATTTAACGATCCGATTGGGCGGGATGTCGTTATCCAGTGGCCCGGCGGCGTCGATATGCAACTGTATTGGCACACGGCCGCTCCGTCCTATAAACCGCTCCAGAGCATTCCGGAAAACCGCGTCTATGTGTCGGCGGAAAGAGTGGCGGCATTCGTTCGGAGTCTTCTGTCCTTCTCCAGTGGCAAAGTCGTCTCCGATGACGCGCATGCACCGGGCATCGAAATCGGACAACCGAACCAGACCTATCGGCGAATCCGGATCGAATCGAACTTTGGCAAATTCACCGTGCTCGTAACGGATGGCCAACTGCCGTATCCCTACGGCCGAGAGGTGACCGGGTATGAGGTAGCAAACCTCGCGGACACTCTCGCCCAGGCCAAAGCGGCCGGCGTAGAGATTCTGGTCGCTCCCTACACGGCCGATCAGCGGGATGCCGCCCTGGTGCAATTCCCTGGCGGCTATATCGCTGAGATCCACTCAACCGCGAACAAATAGAGTTGGGTTGCCTCCTCCGAGGACTCGTAAGGAACCCACGCCGGAGGCAAATTCGTGGTTGACAGCAATGACGCGTAGGGTACGCGCGTCCGAACTCCAAATCGGAAATTCCGCCTGACAATTCGTGGCAGAAGACAGGTAATCAGCGTGAACTTCTCAGAGCTAATCTTGTTCGTCGGTCTTGGCGCGGTCGTGGGCTTCGCAGGCGGTTTATTCGCGATTGGTGGCGCGTTGATCGCAATCCCGTTGCTAACGGCCGGCTTCGGCTTCACTCAACACGACTCGCAGGGAACGGCGATGGTGATGGCTCTCGCGAGCGCGAGCGTGACCTTGGTGATTTACGCGCGAAAGAAGCTCCTACGTGTTCGCGATGGCCTCGTCATGACCGTGTGCAGCACAGCGATGGGGCTCGTGTCTTCACAAATGGTGCGCTACGTCAACGACCGAACGTTGCAGCGCAGCTTCGGGGCGTTCTTGATCGTGCTCGCGGTATTCGTATGGTTCGGACACCTCGGTGAGGGCGACAGGTCTGCGCCACTGCTGGCTCCGGCGCAAGTCGGCATCGGATCCTTGGCCGGAGCTCTCAGTGGATTGTTCGTGGTTGGCGGCGCACTGGTGAGCGTTCCATTGCTCGAACGCGTGGCTGGGTACTCACAGCAGCGGGCGCAGGCCATGGTGCTGCTCATGCTCATTCCCGCCTCGGCCATCGGCCTCGTGGTCTATTCCTCGGCGGGCTATGTACGGTGGGACGATGCGATCGCGCTCGCCGCTGGCGCGGTCGCGCTCGCACCACTCGGTACGCGGGCGGCGCTGGCCATGAAGCCGAGAGTTCTCAGGCGCTGCTTTGCCCTGGTGCAGGCGGGTGCGGGACTACTGCTCGCCGCAGGGCGCTGAGCGGTTGATGGTCAGGTCGGGCTCCAGCAGAGCCGGGCTCAGGCGAAGCAGGCAGGTGAGGGAATGAGTTTGACCCGAATCCTTTCTATTGTTGCATTCGCACTTCTCGTGGGACTCCCGCCCGTCCATGCCCAGTCGGACCAGACCAGCGGTGCTGTGATCCCGGATCGCAATTACCAACTCCTGAGAGGAGACGAGGACTGGAGTTTTCTGCGCGACCCGGCCCTGCGGCAGGACTTGTGGGATCCGATCAAGTACATCCCACTACGCCGCAACTCTCCCGACTGGTACCTGACGATCAGTGGAGAGGGGCGAGAAGTCTGGGAGCAGACCGGCAACAACAACTGGGGGGAACAGCCGTTCTGGAATAACTTTTTTCTTGAGCGCTACATGCTGGGCTTCGACGCGCGCTACGGCAAGCATTTTCGAACCTTCGTCGAATTCAAGAGTGGTCTTGAGTCTTTCAGAATAGGCGGCCCCAGGCCCATTGATGAGAAGAAGCTGGACTTCCAGAACGCGTTTCTTGACGTCGGATCCGGCGGTGAACAGAACCGGGTAACGCTCCGGGTTGGGGTACAAGAGCTGGAGTACGGGGCTGGGCGTTTGATCGACGTCCGGGAGGGCCCTAACGTTCGTCTGAGCTTCATCGGATTCAGGATACTGAGCAAGGTGGGGTCGTGGAGGGTCGACGCATTCGCTGTTCGACCCAGGGAGGACAACTTCGGATTCTTCGACGACGTGCCCAACCATCAAGTCGGGTTTTGGGGAGTGTACTCGACGCGGCCCCTGTCCCGGGGAATTTCGATTGATGCCTATTACCTTGGCCTGGATCGCGCGCAGGCCACTTACGAGAGGGGCACAGCACCTGAGTCTCGGGAAAGCTTGGGAGCAAGGCTCTGGCACCCGATTGCAGACAAGAAACCTGGTTGGGACTTCGATTACGAAGGCGTGTGGCAATTCGGCAGCTTTGGATCAGCAAACATCCGCGCATGGACTCTCGCCTCAGACGATGGTTTCAGAATCCCAACGTGGCGGCTCAAGCCGAGGTTCAGCGTAAAGGGTGATATTTCCAGCGGTGATAACCCAAAGACAAACACACTGGGAACGTTCAACGCGCTGTTTCCTATCGGAAACTACTTTGGAGTGATTGCTGACACCGGCCCCGGTCCGCTCAATTTCATAGACGTTCACCCTCGGGTGCTAACCGAGTGGGGCCGCGGGGTGACGCTCTCGACAGACTGGGTTTTCTATTGGCGGCAGAGCCTTCTGGACGGTGTCTATAACGTGCCGGGAACTCTCATCAGAGCGGCTGGAGATAGCAAGGCGCGGTTCGTGGGCCAGAGGCCTGGGGCAGAGTTGCGATGGCAAGTGGACCGTCATATCTGGTTCCAGGCGGATTACGGAATCTTCTATGCGGGGAAATTCCTGAAACAGACGCAACCCGGTCTCAATCTCAATTACTGGGCCTTGTGGGCCGGCTACAAGTTTTGAGGAGAGCACTGTGATTTTCCGCCGGCGGTATGCGCTCGTGGTTGACTGACTGTTGCACCGGAAAAACAAAAACCGGCGATCTGCGCTCCCTGGGGCCTGATCTACACTGACGACTCCCCAATTCAGCCCCTGCTCACCAGGCAGGTGTTCTACCAGAAAAACTCTGCTAAGGCGGTGGGCTGTCAACCCACGACCCCTGCCACAAACTTGAACGCCCGATTCACTGCTTAGAAGGTGCGCAGCGCAAAATTCTGCCTGCCGCTTCTGGTGTCGCTTGGGAGGAAGAGCATCATTTATCTCACTCTTGAATCGGACCGAAGTTGGAGCGATATCGCGAGGTCCGATTGCCACTACATACTCCGTGCATCGAGTCGGTGACCGCGCGATGGCCGCAGAAATTCAGCAACGACTTGCGCAACTGAGATCGCATCACTAACCCGAATGTCGATCGTCCTGAACGCCAGTGGCATTCCGATAGAAGGGTCGGAAAGAATGGCGAAACTTCTGATTGGAAAAGCGCTTTCAATTTACCTGGATCGTGATTTGGCCCGCGTGAACCGTCAGCAAGGGAGAAGCCGCCTGCAGGGTGAACGAAACGGTTACAGGTGGTGGAGGCAGCGGTAGAGATCCGCCGGTCGACGAGCTTCCTGCGCCGGCGCCGCCACACCAGGAAGGAGTCAGGACAAGGAGAAGCGCGGCAATCGGAAAAAGCTCGGCGGAGGCCGGATTCCACGCAGGATTCTCCCGGCACGCGGCACGCAATCTGCGCCCGAGAAATCCCCAAAACACGCCCGCGAATACGAAAAGTACCAGCGACGACCAGCCGAAATCTCAACCAGACGAATCGATTTTAGCCATTGCCGCAGGTCTCGATGTCACTGCCACAGTGAGGGCGCTCGCAAGACTCAGGCTGCCCGGCAAGCTGCGAGAGCTCGGGCTGAAAGCGCATGACACGCCGGCAGGAAGGCCCAAGCAACTTAGTGTGAATTGATCCGAGTAACCATGCTGAGAGTTTAGCGGATGCGCTGGAGAAGCTGGACCGAGCGTTTGAAGTCCCGATGTACCGGCTTTTCACCGTTGACGAACATGTCAAGAAGCCGAACACACCCGCAGAAGCCATTCGGAGTCTGGCAGTCCGCACGAAAAACGACCGAGCTTCGGGCCCTGGCGAAATTACACTCTCGCTGGAATGACAAAGATCGCGGGATTTTGTTTCACATGGCGTCGAAGAGGGCGAACCGGACTTCGACGATACTCGTTCGATTGTCAAGGTATGCCACCAGCAACCGAGGCAGCATTCCGTTCTTGAGTACTGTCCGTCCCAGTACTAGCGATGGAATATTTTGCCCGTACCGTCGAAGAAAATGCCCGCTAGATCCATATCGTAAGACTCCGAAGTCAACTGCTAGCCATCCTCCAACAGATTGAATTAACTGGATTAATTTTTTAGGGCAACCAACGGAGTCTCAAGTGCGCCCCTCAGATCACTGAACGCCATTCGGCCACGCACGAGCACCCAGCCCGAATCATCATTTGAGGTGAGGCATGAACCATACCAACGCGTTCCTGAATGTAGCGATGATGACCGTCGTCTTCGCAGCCGTCGTTCCCAGTGTAGGTTCAGATTCAATCGAGGTCGGAGGCTCTCAGAGGCAGCAGTTCACGATGCAAGGTCACACCGGTGATAAGACCGAAGTAAAAATCTTTACCGGAACCATCTGGATGAGCGGCGATCGCTTTGTGCTGAGAGACGAACACCAAAAACAGTGGTACCAGTTGGATGTTGACCAGAAATTAGTCGCCAAATTCGAAGGCAAGCAGGTGAAGGTGATTGGCACCCTCGACGCCGCCAACAGTGAGATCCGCGTTCAACGCATCGAAGAAGTATGAGCGTGAAGGTCGAAGCAATGAATCCGTTCGATACGTCGTCTATCAGTGGGCTTACGCCTTTACCCGGTACGAGTTGCCACTGTCGGGCGTGCTTGACTCTTGGAGGTGATGATCGATGAAAGCACTAAGGAAGGGCGGCCTCAGCATGTTGTCACTGGTGTCCATCGCTCTTTTGCTCGGGGGTTGCGGGCACAACACACAAGCTAGCGGCGATCCTAACAATTCCAAGCCGGGGCTGATCGCGAGAATATTCCAAGCAAATAAACCGGTTTCTGTTCCGGAGGGCACCCAACTGGACGTGGTGCTCAATCAAAGCATTTCCACGGCGGGGAATCGATCTGGCGATCCGTTTCAGGCGACTCTCGCCTCGCCAGTAGTAGTTGATGATAAGACCGTGATCCCGAAGGATGCTTTGGTGACGGGTCATATTGTTGACGCGCGACCCTCGGGCCATTTGAAAGGTGTCGCACGCCTGGAACTCACACTCGATTCCGTCGAGGTAAACGGAGCAACCTACGGGATCGCCACAGGAGATTTCGGCAGGACCGGCAAGAATCATGATAAGCGCAACGGCATCCTAATCGGCGGCGGCGCAGGTCTGGGTGCGATCATCGGCGGAGTAGCCGGTGGTGGCGTTGGAGCGCTGATCGGGAGTTCTGTGGGCGCAGGCGCAGGAACGGCGGGCGCCGCCTTCACGGGGAAGAAGGACATCCGCGTCCCGGCCGAGACCACACTATCGTTCCGTCACGCTCGCCCGGTAACGATTCCAGTGAAGGGCTGATTCAGCTAGATCCCGCGACCAGTGTGAGACCATGTATTTCTTACGACCCGCTCGCGCACCGCTCGCTGTTTAGGTGCAGACGTGTGCGCGCATCTCGGCTAACGCGACTTCTCAGCGAACGCCACCTGCAGCGGCCATCGCCTGTTCGTGGCTCAGAGAATCGCCGAAGCGAGATCTCGTCGAACGGAGGTGCGCAACTAATCCCGACGGCCGGGGTTTAGGTTTGGCTACATTCAGGAGTTACAATAGCGGACAAGGGAAGTTGATAAGGAAGGGTTCTACCCACACTGAAGTGGGGCTGCAAGAGGTGACGAGATGGACCTGCCCTCCCCTCGGCCGAACATTGCTGGACTCACGTCTCCGGTGCAACAGGCCGAGCTGAGATTACTTTTGGCCGGTCGGTGGCCAGCGCTCAAGCCGTTGCCGATATTCAAGTGTGAAACAGGTGAGTATCGCGCCTCGATTGAATTCGACAAGACGCGTGGCGAGTGGGTCTGTCGCAAGGCGTCTTTACCCTCCAACAAAGTTAAGGAACTGCGTGGTGGATTGAAAGAAATAACCATGGCGTTACCGCACGGTCATGGAGAAGTCTTCGCCGAATATAGCCCAGCAGATCAACAAGAACAAGAATTGGAAAAAGACGCCAATCGTCGTCTCCAGGCCATTCTTGAGTGGAAGGAGAAGTACGAGAACGGCGCATTCTATTCCGGCCTGCAGGACTATCTTTCCAAAAGCCAGAAGGATGATATCGACGACAGCATCCGACTGACACTTACTGCTCGGCAACTTCAGTTCAACGCGAAGAATGTCGCGGAGGTCTTTGACGCACTCTCGAAGGCGGGTGGCAAGCTAGCCTCACTCCTAGAAGCCGCGCAGCAGAATAAGACACAACAGGGAGCAGACGTAGCAGCAAAAGCGGAAGCCTGCGCACCCAACGCCGAACGCCACGCGTTGGTCGAGGCGATTCATGCCATGCGCGACCGCCGGCTGCAGAAGCGCACCACCCTCGCATCCACTGCGTACATGGCGCTCGATGATCGCAACGGCGGTATTGTCCTCAATATAAGTGAAACGGGCATGGCCGTTGCCGCAGCTGACCCCCTTGTAGTAGCTGACTACCTCCCACAGATTCGCTTTCGGTTGCCCAACGTGGAGCAGAGGATCAAAGTCTCCGCGCAGGTTGTGTGGCTGGCGGAATCAAAAAAAACAGTAGGGATCCGATTTGTTGATCTCACGGCCGAGGCCCGCAATGAGATTGCAAATTGGATCGCGTCTGAAAAGCGATCTCCGGAAGTGGAAGGTTTAACGCCGGCGCCTGTCGAGAGTCTTGTCGCCGCAACGTTCGAGAGCTTCGCAGAAGAGCCATTGGGGAGTGTTATCCCTGAGCAAGACCAACACTCTTCGCCTGAACGGATTGCGCACGCTGGCTCTCGAGCAGCTGAGATCGTGACACCGGAGATTCGCGATGGCAATGCGCCATCGTTGATCGAAGATCTTCCGATCAAAGCGCACGGCGAGGCTTCCGTCGCCGTTTTTGGACCGCAAATTCGAACCCGCAAAACTGAGTCGTCAGCGAAGCGCGTCGAGAACTCTGCTTCACGCTCATATGTTCTTGAATTATCCAGATTGCACGTCGCTGCAGCGCTATTTTTGCTCGCGGCGATCAGTCTAGCGGTGGGACTCACAGCCGGACTTGGCCCGCTTGGATCGCGCTTTCAGGACACCCAGAAATCATTACCGGCTGCTGACCACACGTCACAGGCACTCCTGAATCGCCTGCAGGAAACAACTTCGCGAACTCCCACTCCGCCGGACGCAAATGCCTCCGCTTTACCTGTAGTGAATCCGCCCGCGCCGGCGACAGCAGAATCGAACTCAGAAAGCCCAGCCACTCGATCCCTCAATCCAGCACCGCAAGATCCGACTGCCGGAGTCGCGCCGATCGGACCATCTTTACCAATAGCCACCCCATCGTTTCCTGCTTCCGATAAACCCAAAGCCAGACCCGAGCGCAAGGCATGGACCGGGGCAAACGCGCGGAATGCGCCGCCAGCCACGGAGCCACCGGCCGCAGATTCGCCCAGGGCTGTCGTCCCGATGAATGTGACGCCGGCAAGTCCCGCCCCACGCAGGGTAACGGCTGCGACACGCGCAACGCCGCACCTGTCCTCGCCTTCCACCATCCTTTTCACTGGCCCAGGCGATGGCAAACCGTTTAGGCTAATTCTCCCCGAAAGACCGATCGCCGCCTCGTCTTCGTTCGCGATTACTTCCCAACTTACTGTTCTTGTCCCTCCAGATCGCCGACCCGCAGCGGCTCGGGAACCCGGCCGATTGCAAGCCGGTGAGCTTGTTTCCTTCGTTTGGCCTCGTTATCCAACGCCGGGGAATCGACATGGATCGTCAGAAACCGTAAAGGTCCGCACGACCATAGGAGAGTTCGGCCAAGTGCTGGATGTCAAACGGGTGAGCGGTTCGCTCTCTCTGCTTCCTGCCGTGCTGAGCGCCATTCGCGAGTGGCGTTACGAGCCCACGCTGTTGAACAATAGGCCTGTCCAAGCTCAACAGGACGTCACCATAGAATTCCGACCGCCACAGCATTTGCCGCGCGTGGCCTCCCGGCACACCCCGCGCACCCCTAAGGCCGCATGAGGCACGTTTAAACGCCGTTACCACCAGGGCGTCTTGTTTCGCTCGGGTTCCTGACGAACTGACTAACGGGAATTTACACGCGAGGTTGAAAGAAAAGGCTGCGATTGTGCAAGGCGGGGCAACTGTTAACGAGGACCTTCGTCTATATCTAGCGGCGCTCCTAATAACACTCGTTTCGTGGAATGAGCTTTATAATGTCCGTATGAGAATTCTAATGCTCACTGGCAAGGGCGGTGTCGGGAAGACCAGCATCGCTGCTGCGACCGGCGTGAAACTTGCCGAGCTTAACTACCGCACGCTCGTCATGAGCATCGATCCGGCCCACAGTCTCGCGGATTCCTTCGATCTCGATACGGAACTCTTCCAGGTCCAAACCTCGGACCCGCTACCGATCAACGAGCGGCTTGCGATCATGGAACTGAATATACAGAAAGAAATCAAGCGACACTGGAAAGAGATTTCATCTTATATCAGCGCAGTGCTGCGCACCACCGGGATCACTGGCGTCGAGGCCGAAGAGCTGGCGATACTCCCGGGCATGGAAGAGCTTAGCGCGATGATGTACATCAATCAGTATCGGCGCGAGGGGCGTTACGATGTCATCGTGCTTGACGCAGCTCCAACCGCCGAGTCCATGCGGTTCATCAGCATGCCGACGACACTTGACTGGTACATGAAGCACATTTTTCCTTTCCAGCGCAACCTGCTGAAGGCGGTGCGACCGATTGCGAACCGCGTCGCGCCGTTCGAGCTGCCCACGGACAGCTACTTCCTCAACATTCGCGATCTCTTCGAGAAGCTCGAGGGTGTGGACGAAATTATGGGGGACCCGAAGGTCACGAGCGTGCGGTTGATTACTAATCCTGAGAAGATGGTGCTGCGCGAAACTCAGCGCGCGTTTGTATATTTTTCCCTTCACGGACTGACTGTGGATACTGTAATTGTCAATCGCCTCCTGCCCGCAAATGTCACGGACGCGTGGTTTAAAGAGTGGCACACGTCACAGGAGAAAGTCCTGACTGAGATCGAAGAGTATTTTGCGCCCGTCCCGGTGAAGCGCGTGCCCCTATTCCAGCACGAAGTTTTGGGAAAACAGCGGCTCGAAGATCTTGCCCAGGTGCTGTATCCTGGGCAACAAGATCCGTCGGCGGTGACTCGCATGGAGAAATCCTACACGTTTGCGAAACGTGACGGAGAGTACGAAGTGCAGGTGCTGCTGCCGTTTGCCTCAAAAGGCGAGATTGGGCTGTTCAAGAAGGGCGACGAACTGGTCGTTGAGATCGGCACCTTGCGCCGGCACATTGGCCTTCCAAGGTCTATGGCAGGGCTACAGCCGGGCAGAGCGAGGTTGGAAAATCAAGTCCTCACGATTGAAATGAAGGAGACCCAATGAGCGAGCAAAATCAAAACCAGCAAACAGCGGGCGAGCGCGTCAGTCATGAACCCTGTCTGTGCCGGGAAGTCTTGGATCGTCTACACGAATGCTTTGACGTTCCGCCTGCAGTGCGACAACACCTGACGAATTCGCGGATTGAATTCCTCAAGGCGATTCGCGAAGTAATTGACCACCGCATCGAGCGCTTGTCGAACTCTGGCCAACGAGGCGCGAAGATTGCGATCGATTAATGGGTTTGCCGCCCAGTTTCTGGAACTCGGCTTCGCGTTTGGTGGCGCTTGTTCTGGCTGATCCGGCACCGAGCGGTGCCGTCCATTGGATAATTGGCGCTACAAGTCAAGCTGTCGTCGCCGATCGGCTCGTCCCAAGCAGTCCCACGACTGTTCGCACAAGATACCGTTGAACTGCGAGCGGTGATCAAATAATATTTTCACTCTGCAAGTCGTCCTGTACCAAGGTCTTCACCGTGTGGCCGCCCACTCCGCTGAGTAAGAACGCGCTGCAAGAGACAAAACCCACCAGCAGCGGCCGGAAAACTACCAAAACGGGCGTGAGGACCCCACTTTTTCAGCTTTCGGCCGCACAAAAAGTTCGTGGGGTCGCTCCCGACCTCTTCAACAAGCTGCCTCAGCCGGACTGTCGCGTCCACAGGCGACGGTACTGATTGAGACCTTAAAGCCAGCGCAACTGCGAGGCCAAGCGCGAGCAACAGTGAAGCCTTATTCAGTCAGGCCGTTGGCCGCATCGGAGCATTTTTTCTTCACGAATTCACCTTGCGATCAATTCCACGAGGTTTAAAACATACTTGTTGTTTGTGTAGGTCGGGGTGGCCCGCCCCTCCCAGGCTGCGGCTGCCCCGACGGTTGTGCGCTCGGATGCAAAGCGTGTTTCTTCCAAGTCCTTTCGGGTACCCAGAAAAAAACGGACGTCAAGACGCCGGTCAGCGCCATCGGAGAGGAAGCAGTGTATATCGCGACTTCTGCACTCAACACGGCGCGGTACGTCAAAAAGGCATTTCGTGTTTCAAATCGAGGTTTATGGTTTCCCCGTCGAGGAGATCAAGGTGGAGGAGAACGTGCCGGCGCAAGGCGTGCTCGCGAACGAATAATCCAAAGTTCCTGCGTAGTCGATTATGGCGTGCAAATGATCCTTGCCGAATTGGACCCAGCTCGCTGAATTTAGTCGAATCCGTAAAAATCGATCCAAAAAGAACAAGGCTCACCGAGCGGATCTCACTCGGGGAGCCTTGGTTGGATGCTGGTCGAATCGTTGGTTCTTATCTACCGTTCAGAAAATCGCGAGAAATGGGAAGCCGGGGCCGAAAAAGAAGCCGTCGTCTTCGGGGGCCAGGGCGATACCGCGGAACGCTTCGCCGGCGCGAGCCGAGCGAATCGTTACGAAGTTGTCGAGGTGGCCGCTAGTCGCTGGCTGGGTAGCGCTGATCAGATCGGTTACCTTTACCAGCTTGTTGGGGTCGGCGCCGTTATCGCCATTATTGCTGATCGTGGAGGTGATAGCGTAGATTGTCGCGGTGCCGTCTCGGTTGACGATGCCGATAATGTTGCGGCATCCGCCAGTTGCCGGCTCGATCGACGCAGGATAGTTCGGGACGCTGTACGGTACGCCAAGGTTAAGCCCACTCTGGATGACGTACTCGCGCACCCAAGTTGGGCTACCGGTTGCTGGCGTGGTGAGTACCCACTTTTGCAGGCCAGCGGTTGCCAGTGTACCGGCGTCAGCAACGTTTACCTGTCCATTGATCGTCTGATTCGGCGTGTCAATAAGATCACCCTCGTCGCAAACGTACAACGTTGTGGAGTTAGCGAACCAGATCCCAAAGGGATAGTCCCCACCCGAGCTGTTCGTGCTGGCACCGGTGTCGGGGAATCCAGGAAGGATCGTATATGGTTCGTTGATTAGGCCGCCAGCGGGGGCGTTAGCTGTAGTTGGCAGCACGCCTGGCGTACCGAGCTGATAAACGGTATTTATGCCGTTACCGCCGCTGCCCTTGGCGACATACAGTGTGTTGTTGAAGATCGTGATTCCGCGGAAGTTGGTGTCCTTGCCGGGCTTGTCTCCAGGGATCGAGATGAAGTAGGAGATCATGTTGTTGTTGGGAGGGACGAGCGAGGCGGCACCAGGGACGAAAAGCTCGGCACCGGTCGAGTGGGACAGATTGTAGCCCAATTGCGTCGTCAGGAACGTCTTCTTCGGTAGGTTACCGTTGTTGTCGTTTCCCACCGAGTAGTACAGCCAATTGTCAGCCTTAATCGAAGCGCGGGAGTTGTCGCCGCTGTAAGCATCGCCATCGGTGTACCAGATACGGCCTCGGGCATCCACTTCTGCGACGGAACGGTAGTAAGCCGTCGGATTGGTTGCGCCGACATAGCTCGCGACCGCAGGATTGGTTGGGTCACAGAGCCCCGGCGTACTGGAGGCCGAAACGTCGATCAGGTTCGGTGCAGTGGGCGATGTGGGTCCGACGTTCGTACTTTGGGTGATGATATTGGTCGTCGTATTCAGGGTCAGAGTCGGGCAGCCGGGACCGCCGCGATAGGCCATGAAGGTGAGGCTCTTACCATCCATCGAGCGATTCAAGGCGAGTTCCGACTTGGAGCTAAAGCTGGTCACGATCTCGTTGCTGGGAACGTGTAGACTGCCCAGCAAATAGCCGTCGGTGCTGAGGTTCCAAAGAACGATGGGCGAGGAAACGCCAAAGTTGGGATCGGTGTTAGCGTTGTTCCAAACGTTGTGATTATCCTTCAGATTCGGAGCTTCACCATTATCGCTTGAATAGCCGCAGGAGACCTGTACGGCCAGGGTGCCACCGGTCAAGGTTGGCACGTTGAACGTTGCGGGGTTTGGGTTGGCGATCTGGCTGGCGATCGTGCCGGTCTGCAAACATCCGGGCGGTAACAGTTCGTTAGGCGTAACGGTGTCGGCGGTTCCAACGTAAACGGTACCGCTCAACACGATACTGCCGGGCACAAAGCCGCGGAATTTGGCATGATCCTGATCGTAACCGAAGTCTTGAGCATTTAGTTTGGTGGCAAATGGTCCCAGTGACAGTGCGGCCGCGAAAGCTGCAGCAAACAGCATAAGAATGGTTTTCTTCACGTTTTTATCGCCCTCCTAGCGGTTGTGGAGATACGGAACAGTGGCACCCTCAGGTCACGTCCCGCTAAAAGTTGTATGAACAAATGAAGAATGGACTGCGCCGCCGTTCATGAGATCTGGTCAAGAGGCGGATGGCGGAGCAAAATCCTACAGCGCGCCGCTGCAAACTCCCCTTTCGTCGTGCCGGCCCAACCGGTCGATGCAACACCATTCAGTGCATTGCTTCGGCAATGCTTCCGCAGGAGAACCGTTCGTTGGCTGTACTCGGCCAAGACCTAGCCAGGGCAGCGTTCCTGCTGGTCTAACCCAAGCGAGGGATTTTGGCCTTGGTTTTCAATGACAGGTGGGCTGGAGCTTCGTGTTGCGTCGACCGATTGAGATCACCCGCGTGACCGGAGAAATCAAGTAGCACTTTTCCGATTAGAGCTGCCTTTATAAAGGTAGAAGTCAAGAAGAAACTCCTCCCCTTCGGCTCGAATTTTTCTGGTTTCGCAGCCCACGTTATGGAGCAGGATCTGTTCTGACCGCCCGCACCAAGTGCTCGGTTGCGGGGCACTATGGCCCAGCGCTTTGGGTTTTCTCTATCAGCGGTTTTCATCGCTTCTTCGCAACGAAGCCTGTCCGTTCCGAAACCAGCAAAGCAGCGCGTGGTCCAATGTGGCGACCATGGTTCTATCCAGGACTCGTGGCCTATCGTTTCTTCTGGTTGTCCGACAGGGCCTAGGGTCGTGTGGGAGACTCGGTGCCCGAAGCAGGCAGGGCGTAACTTACCAGCTGAGACTCGCCCTCGAACCAGAGTGTTCCGAGAACCTGACAGCCAGCGCCAGAGAAATACCCAGAGATGGAGCGGACTCGATCCGAGACACTCAAGCTTTTCGTGGTGTCAGATATTGGGCGTCGAAGCTCACTCCTCGCTTCCATACGATCAACACGATCGCGGCGATCTTTCGCGCCTGTGCGGAACAGATTATTGGAGGCGGCGATTTGCTAATTCACCTTGACCTGTTCGCACGGACCGATTTTCGTTTGTTTTGTTCGCGTTACGAACTCCTCAGTTGCGCCACAACGCCTCATTTGCAGTCTATAGTTCAGTAAGTGTTCAGCAAGAGTTCCGGTGGATCCTCGCGACAGCGTCAAGGAAGGCGCGCCGCTACGGCCATAGCCCTACCGCATGGCTACGAACGCCTGCCTCGAAAGTATGTCTGTGGTGTGGTTCCCAGCATCGTCCGGAACATTTCAATGAAGGCACTCACGCTGTCGTAACCGACTGCGATAGCGACCTCCGTGACAGATTTACTTTGTGCCAGCATCTCAAGGGCAGCAAACAACCGCGCCTGCTGTCGCCAACGGCCAAATGACATACCTGCCTGAGCCGAAAACGCACGCATGAAAGTACGGCGGGCCATTCCGGCAACATGCGCCCAAGCGTCCAGCGTGCGGTCATCCCCGACATCATCCAGCAGAGCATCTGAAACTCTGGCTAGTCTTTCTTCTCTTGGTATGGTCAAACGCAGGGGCTGCTGGTCAGGCTGTCGAATCTCATCACGAAGCGCTGTGATTAAGCGCTTCTGCGCCGCGTTGAGCGGTTGGCGGAGGTCCCAACGGACCATACGATGAACGATGGCGAACAACAGCTCCGATGCGTTGAACACGCAGGGCGTCTTGGGTAGTCCGCGGCACATCTCCGGAGACAAGTCGACCATCGTGCCAGCAGCGCCTCCGACAGAACGCGCCGCGTGCTTACAATTTGGTGGAGTCCATGCGCAACGCTGGGAGGGAAACATCCATCGTTCGTTTCCTGTTTCCACGATGAGCAACCCCTGGGTCAGAGCGACGAGTTGCCCGCGGTGGTGACTGTGCTCTGGCGTCCAGCCCTCGACCATCCGCCTCTTGAAGTCATAGGCCAGCACTGGCGTATCGCTGTCGTAGAGACGGCGCAGTTCTTCCATATTCTGCACCGAGAACATGGATTTACGAGATTGACCCTTTTCCGACATATGTCGCCACTTTCCCGTTAGCGGAACAACCCAAAACCAGCTAGAGTACGCCGCAGAACAACGAAAGACAACACGGGGAAATAATCACAAAGTGCGAGGTGCGGTCGTTCTCCGCTACGCCGGCTGTGGCTTATCGACGTGAGGGGAATCCTGTGAATCGGTGCTCGCCATAGTTTCAACTCACAAGCACTGGAACCGAAAGGAGGTCAGGACAATCAATGAGAAAGCTGATCTACGCAATCAACCTTACCCTGGATGGCGGCTGCGACCACACCAACGGGTTTCCCGCTGACGACATGTTTGAATATTCTACGCAACTGGTTCGAGGTGCTGACCTGCTCGTCTTTGGGCGTAAAACCTATCAATTGATGGTTCCTTATTGGCCGGATGTCGCAAAAAATCCTTCCGAGACAAAAGCAGATCGCGAATTTGCGGACACATTTGTCGCCAAAGACAAAATTGTTTTTTCACAATCATTAGCGAGCGCTGAAGATAAAAATACGACAATTGTTCGTACGAACCTTCGAGACGAAATAGTCAGACTGAAACACGAGCAAGGCGAATATATTTTAGTCGGCGGTGTGAGCATTCCTTCACAACTGATAGAGCTTGGCCTGGTTGATGAGTATCGTTTTGCTATTATGCCAATAATTGCAGGAGCAGGGAGACGGCTGCTGGAAGGTGTTCGCCTGCAAGAGAAATTACGATTAAAACTTGTTGAGTCCAAGATTTTTAAGTCAGGATTTGTTGCGCTTCATTACTTGAAACAGTGACAGAAATATCGGCGACGCTCTGCTGCTTACCTTCTGGAATGTCAGGCACGTATTCACATTGGAAAGGCGAAGAAAGATGAGCCCGACATTTTTGAAGAAGCAAAGCACACGGCGCGAAATCTTGCGGAATCACGCCGGGTTTGCGGGAAGCACGTTGCTGGCGCAACTTTTTCCGACAAGTCTTTTGAGCGCCGGCGTTCCGGGCCTCCGGCAGCAGGCCTCAACGCCTCCAACTGACTCTCTGGCGGCCATGCGGGCGCAGATGGGCAGTGCACCTATCCGATCGCAACCGCTGGCGGAAAATCTCACGTTACTTTCCGGCCCTGGGGGAAATGTGGTGCTTGTCCACTTCCCCGCCGTCGAACCTAGTTTTTCATTTCAGCAATGTGTCAAGTTTTATTGCAGAAAAACTTGACAGATTTCCCCTTCAAGCCGATACTTCACACATGGGAAGGCGCAGCACATCGTCAAAAGGTCCCGGCCAGTTCATGGCCTATGTCCGCCAGCAGATCGAACGCGGCGGGGAACGGCTCTGGAAGCTTGAAGACTTCCGGGATCTACCCTTCATGGCCGTCGCCCAGGCCCTTTCGCGCCTCACGCGCCAGGGGCGCCTTGAGCGACTGAGCAAGGGCGTCTACTACAGCAGCCGTAACACGGCCTTCGGGAAGAGCCGACCGAACCCGGCCGCGATTCAGAAGCTCGCTTCCCGGCGCCAGACGGTCTTCCCTTCGGGCATTGCCGCCGCGAATCTTCTCGGATTCACGACGCAGACGGCTAAGAAAAATGAAGTTGCCACCAGCGCCCTAAGCCTGCCTCGAAAACTCGTCGGCAGCGATACCATGATCCATACACGCAGGCCGGAAGCATGGGCTGGCCTCTCCGAGAGAGATACGGCGCTGCTCGACTTCCTGCGCCGTGCGGGCAGAACGAGCGAGCTCTCGCCGGAAGAAACCACCCGCCGCACCATCATGCTGTTGTCGGAGAAAGGAGGCTTCGAGCGCCTGCTCAGAATTGCAGCTTCGGAGCCCCCGCGAGTCCGCGCGATGATCGGTGCTATCGGCCAACAGCTCGGGAAAGACCGCCGGGCGCTGCGTCGGCTGCGCAATTCGCTGAATCCCTTTTCACGATTCGACTTCGGCTTGCTCGCAGGACTACGACACGCCCGCGACTGGCAGGCCAGGGAACGTCGTTCACATGAAGCTCTTTGAACACCCAGATTTCGAGCAAGCAATCCTCCGGGCAACGGAACATTTCCACAACCGAGGACTGCGCGCTGCAATCATCGAGAAGGACTACTACGTTACAGAAGCCTTGCGTCTCATCGCCACCAAAGCTCCTGACAAAATCATCTTCAAGGGCGGTACTAGTCTGGCGAAAGGCTGGAACCTCACCCAACGCTTTTCAGAAGACATCGATACTTTCCTAGATCCCCTGGCCTTTAAGCCTCGCCTCGGGAAGAACGCGATCGACCGCGAGCTTAAGAAACTCCGCGATACCGTGGGTAGCCACGCGGCGCTCACATTCGTCGCCGATGAGAGCAAGACGATCGGCGGCTTACCTCCCCGCTTAATGCGTTAATCACTGAGAATATCGCAGGCATTCTCCGTGTCTGAGGTTCAACCTGCAGTCGCTGCTCGCTCTTGCTCACGGAAAGGGCATACGAATCGGCCGTTCGTGACAGTTGTGGTCATGCCAGGACCCTCCGTGCGCTCTGACGAATCATTTCAATCGGGCAAGCCAAATTTGGAAACCTTCCGCGGGGGCCGGATGGACCCCGACTCGTTGGAGCGACCGGTCTTTAGCGCTCAACACGTCAAAAGGTATGACGCGGGTATTCGGACGACGGAGGGCCTGGCGTATCCCTTCCTGAAGCAAAATAACGGCAATCCCAAAAGCAAGCACTGTCCCCATCAGACCTGCAAGCACGAGCAGCACTGCAAGAACTTCCTGGACGATATAGAAACTCATTTCACACCCCACTCAACCGGTCTTCTTATGACAGTTTGAAACACGGTGTGGAACTGTCAAAAGTGCCAGTGGAGCGCCAAAGCCCGGATCGGACCATGGAAGAGCGTGACATTGCGAGATGTGAAAATCGCGGCAGGCTGCCTACGTCAAGTTCGAGACCGCAGGCGAATCTCGGATTCAGGGATCATTGGAAATGTCCCGTTAGTTAATCAGATGGGATGAGAAGGCCGGTCTCCAGCGGGATGCGATACGCTCCCAATGAACGACGCGCTCGAGGCGCGAAAAGGAGACCGGCGATGAAGAAGATTAGCACTGTGCAGGTATTGGGGAACGAAATTTTGAAGCCAACCATCGGTGTGGATCTGGGAGATCGTTGGTCGTTCTACTGTGTTTTAGATGAGGCAGGCAAAATCATTCTGGAACAGAAAGTAGCGACGACACCGGAAGCAATGAAGCAGACGTTTGCAAAGATACCGCGGAGTCTGATCGCCCTGGAGACCGGAACACATTCGCCCTGGGCGAGCCGGCTGCTAACGGAGCTGGGGCACGAAGTGCTCGTGGCCCACGCACAAAAAGTGGAATTGATCACCAAGAGCAACCGCAAAGATGATCGACACGATGCGCGAACGCTGGCCAGACTGGCGCGCATCGATCCCGAGCTATTGGGGCCGGTGCGGCGTCGCAGTGCCCAGGCGCAAATTCACCTGACGGTGATCCGGGCGCGAGCCGAACTGGTGCGGTTTCTTGCGCCAGTAATTGAGCAGGCCGGAGTATTTGAAATTCCGGCTGAATGTGTCGCCAATCTATTGAATGAGTTCACGAGCTTGCGGCTCGCCCGCTTGGAGGATTACAATTCCGGTACTGCTTTACCGGGCCTCAGTCTACGCACGATCTGCGAAGGAGAAACCGATGCGAAAAGGCTTCCTCATGTTCACTTTCTGTTGTGTCTTCTCGAGTGCCACTCTCGCGCAATACGACAAACCCGCTGAACCGGCGGACTCATCCCAGGCTGCAAAACCTGACTTCTCGATGACTGCATCTTACATAGAAGCCTGCAGCTGCGACATGTTCTGCCCCTGCTACTTCAACAATCACTCCACCATGCACGGCGACATGCAGTACTGCCGGGCAAATCTGGTGCTGAAGGTGGACACGGGCTATTACAAATCCACCAAGCTCGATGGCGCAAAGGTGTGGGTGTCAACCGATCTCGGCAGTGATTGGGCCACCGGAAAGGATTCCTGGGTGGTCATGACGTTTGATCCCAGCGACACCCCCGAACAGAAGGCAGCCCTCTCCGATATTCTTGGACAGCTATATCCCTTTAAGTGGCAGAAGGCGGCGACCGACACGGCAGCCTTTTCCTGGAACGTAGACGAGACAACGGGCGTGGCGCACGCCAAGATGAATAATGGGAAAGGAGAAGTCGCACTGGAACGCGTCGCGGGAACGAATCCGAATCAAGAGATCGTGATTCCCAACCTGAAGTATTGGGAAGCACAATCCAACAACGGTTTTCGCATGTGGAAAACGAAAGTGGAAAACTATTCCGGACAGGGGCATGAGTTCGAGTACAAGGGAACAAATGGTTTTCTGATCACCATTACCTTCTCCGGGAAAGCCACCCCCAACCCCGCGGATTAGTTGCCACCGCCCGGCAAAGGTTCTTCGGCTCGCCGCAAAACACCCAAAGAATCAGAGAGGCCGATCTTCCGATCGGCCTCTTCCTCGCTGAAGGCTAGAAGTGAGGGCCGCCCTGTGCCGTAATAGCTCGCGCCAGCTAAAAGAATTAAGCCAACTCCCGATTGGTTCTATAAAGGAAGAAGTCAAGAAAAAACACTTCTCCCTCGGCTGGAAGTTTTCTTGCTTCTCAGCCCATACGATCGAGCGAGAGTTGTTCGGACCTACCGCCCCATGTGCTCGGTTGCGGGGCACTGTGCCCCAGCGGTTTGGGTTTTCTCTACCAGCGGTTTTCATCGCTTCTTGGCAACGAAGCCTGTCTGTTCCGAAACCAGCAAAGCAGAACGTGGTCAAATTTGGCGACCATAGTTCTATTGGGGACTCGTGGCCCATCGCTTTTTCTGGTTATCCGAGAGGGCCTAGCCTGGATTATTCACGATTTTGCTGGCGGAAAAAGAAAAGGTGCTCTAAAAGATGGATGAACACTGGGTTTTAGCGAACCCAACATTCTCTTTCGGAGCACCCCAGAGATGACATCTTGTATAC
>Ga0308309_10000033_pt1 | contig 136333 bp, 117 predicted proteins | sample HubBroMetageWFT5_FD_192491 | JGI IMG/M metagenome (GOLD analysis project Ga0308309, IMG submission 192491) | Warmed and freeze-thawed soil microbial communities from the Hubbard Brook experimental Forest, New Hampshire - Hubbard Brook CCASE Soil... | ecosystem: Environmental > Terrestrial >...
TGGAAAGAATCCGTGTGGGGGGCGCCGTGGGGAATCTTCTGGCACTTGAACGAACTGACTAACGACGATCCGGTGGGGGGTACGGAGATCACGAATCTGATTCAGGATTTCAAGGCGAGCGGGGCGACGATCCGGACTAATACGGGATTGGTGAATTGGTTGCTCAGTGGAACGCAGGAGGTTGGGACAGACGGAAACTATTACTACACATTTCCGGCGACGAGCATGACGCTGGATTTCCGTCCAACGAAGAATTCGCCGGTGGTGGATGCGGGACAGAATTTGGGAACGGCGTATGCGCTCGACATCAACGGAGTAAACCAGAACAGTTATGGGAGCGGGTGGGAAATTGGGGCGCACGTGTACGAAGCGTATGCAATGTGGGGTCTGAACGAGTCGGGATATCACTTCATGGTGGGACAGGGTGCGGCTGGGGCTGATCAGTACGTTTCTCCGCTGGGGAGTGATAGCTACGATGGCAGCGAGCCGGTGTTTACCTCAGGGAGCCACGGGCCGGTGGCGGATGTGTGCTCTGCGAAAGCTAAAGTCGCCGGCCTGGTGGGCACCAAGGCGGTTGTAGTAATGGTGGAAGACGGGACGCTGCAGGGGCAGAAGACTTCCTACGTTGGCGGTGTCGCGTGTCGTTATCCGATCGCCTTCGCGGCAACGGACGGCGGGACAAATTCCTCGGACACGGTTACGTATGAGAACTATCCGGGCGAGAGCCCGGTGTTTGACGGGGGGCAGCAGGTCACGGGATGGAGTGTCTCGAGTGCGGGATTGTGCGCGGGGCTGACGAATTGCTATTCGGTCTCGCTTTCGCCTTCGAGCTGGAACTACTTTGAGGGGCTGTTTTACAACGGTGCGCGAAGGTTCCGGCCGCGGATGGGAGCGGGGCTGGCGTTCCCACTGGTCTCGGCCACAGTCAGCGGCAGTGGGAACCAGGCCAATGTCACCTATGTGACATCCGGGGGCGCTCCGGTATTGGCGAGTTCGGTGACCATTGCGGGAAGCACGGGAGGGACAGGATTCAACACCACCTGCAATGTGAGCGCGACAACTTCGAACAGCTTTACTTGCGGAGTGCCCAACGCAGCGGGCACAGCCACGGGCGGAAGCGCGATTGTGGGAAATCAGGGTGAATACTATCGAGTAGCAACGGGATGCACTGGAGCGTGTGACACATACAACTACGCGACTGGTGACCCGATCGGGGGCACGTGCTCGAACCTGAGCGTGAGCAATCCGGGAACGGGGAATCCGACGAATGACCTGGAGGATTGGGACTTCCAGGCGTGGTCGGTGAGCGTGCTCCGCATCGCGTCCATCAACACAGGCACGCAATTAGTAACCGCAACCGGGAATGTGGGAACGAATCCGGCGGGTGAGGGCACGAGCGCTTTCACGACGGGACATCGGCTGATTCATGAAAACTGCCGGGAACAATTCGGGCAGCCGGGGCAATGGTTTCTGGATCGCAACACCGCGCCCAACTGGACGCTCTATTATCGGCTGCAACCGGGGGACACAAACCCTAACGCCGATACCGTGATCGTGCCGCAAGTGCCGCAGGCGAGCGGCATGGCGCCGCTGTTTACGTTCAACAATACTCAGTTCTTCATCATTACGGGTCTGACGTTTGAACACGACGATACGATTGTGCCACAGAGCAGTTACAACGATCAGCAGCTGAATCCGAACATGGTGCCGCTGTTTTACTGCTTTGGTTGCCAGAACTTCGCAGTGACGAACAGCACGTTCACCGAGACGATGGGCGCGGCGATGCAATTCGCGTGGTCAGGGACGGTTCCGGCCTGCTGCATCACGGTCACGGGGAACCAGTTCTATGACATCGGCGCGAACGCGGTGAAGATTGGCGTGGCGACGAACACGCTGGCGGAAGCAAACGTGCCAACGAACCTTACTGTGTCGAACAATTACCTGGCTTATGGAGGGCGCGTTTATCCCGGCGCATCGGGAATCACCAGTGGGTTGGTGAACCATTTGATCGCTTCCAACAATTCGATTCACGACTGGTATCAGAAGGGCATTGAGACGGGAAAGCCGCAGATTGGTAGTTCATCGAATAACAGCGTGCACGACTCCAGTTTTTCGAACAACGACATCTGGAACCTGAGCATGAGTGTCACGGACGATCTCGGCGGCATTTATCTGGTTGACGATTTCGCGAGCGGCACTCTGGGAGCCGGAGCGAACAACACGTTCACGCATAACCGGGTCAGGGATGTAACCGACCCGGGGCCGACTGGCGGCAACATCGATCCGGATGGATACGGCGCGACGGGACTCTATGAGGATAGCCATAGCGGCGCGATCACGGCGACCAACAATCTGGTCTTCCGAACCAGTGGCGTAAATCTGAATATGACTTACGGGCCGGATACGACGGGCATCCCGAATGTGTGGCAGAACAATATCTCGTCGAATGCGGTGCTGGCATTGATCGGCGCTCTGGGCTGCTCCCCGAGTGGAACGGCACTTCAGTTCAACGTCCTGAGCAATCTCTTCTACTCGAATAACACGACGGCGACGGTACAGAAACTCCAGGGCATCTACTATGGGGCGGCTCTGCCTACCGCTGTACAGAACTGGGCGAACAATCAATATTTCAACTCCGCTGAGAACTGGAGTACGCTGAGCAGCTTTATGAGATATGCGACCGGGGAGAGCGATGCCAGCGGGAACTGGTTGTGCTCTGGCTTCGAGCCACTGAGTTTCGCGCAGTGGGCGAGCACTCCGGTGATTCCCGGAACGACGGGAAACGAGGATGCGGGGAGCCTGATCAGCAATCCTAACTTCGTGCAGCCGTACTGCACGCTGGCGACCGCGGACGCCTGTGCGGCTGATCCGACGCAGGACAACTACTCGGCGGTTGGGACGGCGGGCCTGAGTCCTGTTCCTCTGGGCGGCTCGGCGATACCTTTGACTGGCTTCGGAGCGACTACAGGGTTCGGCATTCCGGTGGTTGCGGACACGTTCCCGATCTTACCGTTGAATCCGAGCATTCCGCCGGGGCCTTAGCGGCTGATGCGGCGATCACAAAAAAGTCTGGTAGCAAAGTTCTGGTAACAAAGTTCCAGTAACAAACTTCTGGTGAGCCGGGGGCACGGTGGAAGCCGTGCCTCTTTGTTTTGCGAGCGTGAATTGGACAATCAAGGAGATGAGTTTATGAAAAAAGTGGGCATGGGGAAGGTTTGGTTGGCGTTGGTGCTGTGCGGGACGCTGATTTGGACGGCGTGCTCGACGGCGTGGATCACCGAGGCGGAGCAGATTGTAGAGGCGCTGATGCCAGCGACCGCGAATCTGGTGACACTGGTGGCGACGCTGGAGGGAAAGAATGTTTCGGCGGGCGATTTGCAGACGATCCAAAGTGCGGGCTCACAGGCGGGAGCGGATTTGCAACTGATGGAGTCGTTGATCACGCAGTATGAAAAGGCGGAAGCGTCGGCACAGCCGGGACTGCTCAATCAGATCCAGACCGCGATGAGCGCGGTGCAGTCGACGTTGAACGGGCTTCTGCCGGCGTTGCACATCAAGGATGCGGTGACCCAGGCGAAGATTACGGCGGTGATCGGGATCGTGCTCTCGGAAGTGGAGTCGGTGGCGGCGATTGTCCCGCTGGTGAATCCGAGTGGTTCGCCGGAGGTGGCGGCCGCGGCGGTGAGACAGGTGAAGAAGCGGCCTCCGTTGAGGGCGAGTGAGTTTGTGGCTTCGTATAACGCAACTATGACGGCGAAGACGGGTAACGCCGACCTGGACCACGCCACGGCAGGGCTGCGAATTCACTTGCATGAGAAGCTCGCGCGCTGGGCAAGCGTGGGTCTATTGAAATAAGGAAGCGAGCCAAACACGCGATTATTGGGTCGCAAGAAACGCGACCCTTCGCGTGGCTCGCCCGGATCCTTCGCGAGACAAAGAGCGTCTCGCTCAGGATGACAAGCGACTTTGGGAGGATGATTCCGTGAGCGACGAGTGGAAGTTGCAGCATCATGTGCGTTGCGAATGTGCGCGCTGTATCGATCATCCTTCGCAGGCTCGGCCTGGGATCCATGTGTTTCCGGACCGGCTGCACGTGGTGACGATGCTGGAGAATCCGCTGCGCTGGCGGTCCCGCTATTGGAATTACTGGATGTTCGAGCGCGAGTGCGAAGCAGCGGGCGCGATCCTGTATACGGCCGAAGTGGCGTTTGGCGAGCGGCACTTTGAAGTGACGCAGGCGGGGAATCCACGGCATTTGCAATTGCGGACCACAAGCGAGATCTGGCACAAGGAGAATGCGCTGAACCTGCTGATGCAGCGGCTACCGGCCGAGGCGAAGTACATTGCGTGGATTGATGCGGACGTGAAGTTCAACCGCCCGGACTGGGCGCAGGAGACGTTGCAGCTTTTGCAGCATTATGACGTGCTGCAGATGTTCAGCCATGCGCAGGATGTGGGGCCGAATTATGAGCCGCTGACAACGACTGCGGGGTTTCTTTACAAGTGGGTGACGGACCGCCCTAATCCGCATGAACCGGCCTTTATGGAGCAGAAGGCGGCGTATGGGTATTACAGCGTGCACAGCGGACAGTTCTGGCATCCGGGATTTGCGTGGGCGGCAAAGCGGAGCTCGCTGGAAAGCGTTGGCATGCTGATGGACCACGCGATTCTGGGTCAGGGAGATTGGCACATGGCGTCGGCGCTGGTGGGACAGGTTCACCGGTCGTTGTATTCAGGATATTCGCCGGCATACATCCGACACTGCCGGGAGTGGCAGGAGCGGGCCGAGAAGTATGTCCGAAGGAATGTGGGCTACCTGCCGGGGCTGGTGAATCATTTGTTTCACGGAGCGAAACGAAATCGCTCGTATGACCAGCGTTGGAGGTTTCTGGCGCAGGCGGGATATGACCCGGATCTTGATTTGAAGAAGGACTGGCAGGGATTGCACCAGCTCACGGATCGCAGCATGACGCTGCGGGACGGGATCCGGCAGTATGCGCGGATGCGGGATGAGGATTCGACGGAAGCGTGAAGACAGCTGTCAGCCTTTCAGCAGATGCGAACGAGCAAAAAGCGCCAGGAAAGGCGCGGACGACGAAAGGCGAACCGTGGAGGGCGATCTTTATCTGTTGCAGCAATTCGGGCCATTTCTCGATCAGCAAGTGGAAGGGCAGACAGTACGGGACAGGTTGATTACGGGTTTGCTGAAGATTCGTCCCAAGAAGGGTGGGAGAGAGTGGTTGCAGTTGAACCGGGCGCAGCGGGAGTATTCGCGGAACTGCAGCAAGCAGAACATTGTGCTGAAAGCGCGGCAGTTGGGGATCACGACGTATGTTGCGGCGCGATACTTTCTGCAAACCATCACGCGACCGGGGACGCTGACGGTGCAAGTGGCGCACAGCCAGGAGTCGGCGGAGGCGATATTCAACATCGTGCAACGCTTTTGGGAGAACCTGCCCAAGGCGATGCTGAAGGGCGCGCTGTTGAAGTCACGCTCCAATGTCCGCCAGATCGTATTTCCGAGGCTCGACAGCGAGTATCGGGTGGAAACGGCGGACGACAACGCGGGGCGGGGGATGACCATCCATAACCTGCATTGCTCGGAGGTCTCCCGCTGGCCCCGCGGTGGGCTGGAAACACTAGCTTCGCTGCGGGCGGCGGTGGTGCCGGAAGGCGAGATTGTGTTGGAATCCACACCCAATGGGGCGACTGGGGTGTTCTATGGAGAGTGGCAAAAGGCGAATGAGACTGGCTACACACAGCACTTCTTTCCCTGGTGGTATGACGAGAGCTATCGGGAAATCGTTAAGAAGGGAAAGATGCTGCCGCTGACGCCGGAAGAGAATGAGTTGATGAGGCAGCACGGACTGAGCGAGGGACAGATCGCATGGCGTCGCAAGCGGTGGAATACACTGCGCGACCTGGCGGCACAGGAATATGCAGAGGATGCGGGTTCATGCTTTCTGGTGTCTGGAGAGTGCGTGTTCGAGCTGGCGGCGCTGGAGAAAGCGGCACTGGTGGCGGGAGAAGGGACGGAATCGGAAGATAACGGACGGCTGACGATCTGGTTTCCGCCGCAGAAAGGGAGGCGGTACATTCTGGGAGTGGACACGGCAGGAGGAGGAGCGGAAGGAGACTATGCGTGCGCCCAGGTCATCGAGCGGACGATGGGAATGCAGTGCGCGGAATTGCATGGACACTTTCCGCCTTACGAACTGGCGCGGCGGATTGCGGATCTGGGGAAGAGATATGAGCAGGGATTGGTGGCCGTGGAGCGAAACAATCATGGGTTCGGCGTGCTGGCGCACCTGAATAACCTGGAGTATGGAAACCTCTTCGAGAAAGATGGCCAACTGGGGTGGCTTACATCGGCGGCGAGCCGTCCGGCGATGATCGAGAATATGGCGGCGGTGTTGATGTCGGAGCCGGAGTTGTTCCATAGTCCGCGATTGCTGGAAGAGTGCCGGACATTTGTGAGGCGTGCGGATGGCACTGCGGCCGCGGCCGATGGCGCGCATGATGATTGCGTGATGGCGATGGCGATCGCGCTGGCGGTGCGCCGGTCGGAGGCAGGGCGGGGGGTGAAGAAGAGAGTGCTGGAGATGGCGAGCCTGGTGGTGGAGGGATGATGTTGGTGTGCATTAAGAGTGTTCATTCGTCACATCGGAAATGGGCGAGTTGGAGTAAGATGGCAAGCCTTGTGGTTGGAGGCGTGTCGCCCTTCCGGCTTTCGCGGGCGAGGGCGCCCGCGCCACACACTCAATTTGGTGGAAGCAGTCCAACACGTAAGAAGGATGCGGGGCGGGGCGCAGGGACATTTGATGCGCTGCTCCGATGGGCACTTCTACGTGGTGAAGTTCCGGAACAATCCGCAGCATCTCCGGGTGCTGACGAATGAGATGCTGGCGTCGCGGCTGGCGGAGCGGGCAGGGCTGCCGGTGCCGGGGACGGAAGTGGTAGAAGTGCGCGAATGGCTGGTAGAGCATACGACAGAGCTGAGTATTCAGCTGGCGCATGAGAGCATCCCGTGCGAGGCGGGACTGCAATTTGGATCGCGGTATGCGGTGAGTCCGCTGGAAGGGCAGGTGTTCGACTATCTTCCGGCGGAGATGTTCAGGCTGGTGCGGAACCTGGAGACCTTTGCCGGGATGCTGGTGGTGGATAAGTGGACGGGGAACGCGAATGGGCGGCAGGCGGCGTTCTGGAGGAAGTTGCGGGAAAGAAAGTACACGGCGGCGTTCATCGATCAGGGGTATTGCTTCAATGCGGGGGAGTGGACGTTTCCGGATTACCCGCTGCGGGGCGTGTATGCGCGGAATGAAGTGTATGAGAGCGTGCGGGGGTGGGAGTCATTTGAGCCGTGGCTCTCGCGGATCGAGACGATGGAAGAGGATGTGGTGTGGACGCTGGCGGGAGAGATTCCTCCGGAGTGGTATGGCGGGGAGTGGGACGAGTTGGAGAAGCTGGTGCGAACGTTGATTGCGCGGCGGGGCGTGGTACGGGAGTTGATTGAGGCATTTCGAGTTTCGCCGCGGAGGCCGTTTCCGGAGTGGAGGGAGCATTGAGCGATCAGCCCTCAGCCATCAGCCGTCAGGAAAACCACATTCTGCACAGGGAGGCTGTGTGAGAGACTTTCGTGAGCTCAAGGTTTGGAGCAAGGCTCACTCGCTGACCTTGGACGTCTACAAGGTGACTCGATCCTTTCCTAGAGATGAGTTGTATGGCCTGACCAGCCAGACGCGGCGAGCTGTAGTCTCGGTTGGAGCGAATATTGCCGAGGGTTGCGGAAAGAGTAGCAAGCCGGACTTCGCCAGATACTTACAGACGGCGCTTGGCTCGGCGAGCGAGTTGGAATATCACTTACTGTTGGCCCGCGATCTTGACTACATAGCGGGCAATAGGTATCAGGAGCTGACGGTTCGAGTAAGTGAAGTCAAGCGAATGCTAACTGGATTTATTCAGCATCTCAATGAGTGCGCCGCAGCCTGACGGCTGATGGCTAATGGCCAATGGCCAATGGCTGATTTACGACAGCTTGAGTTTTTTCTGCTGCGGTATGTACCGGACGCGGTTAAGGATGAGTTTGTCAATATTGGGGTGGTGATGGTTGAGGCTGGAGCGAATGGGAACGGGTTCGCGGAGGTGCGGTTTACGCGGGATTGGCGGCGAGTGCGATGTTTGGATTCGCAAGCGGATGTGGAGATGCTGGAGGCGCTGGAGCGGGAGATTCGCGGGCAACTCGCGACTACTCACGATCGTGAAGTTTTACTGCGGCGGTTGGAGGATTCGTTTTCGAATGTGATTCAGCTTTCGCCAGCGAAGGGATGCCTGGCAGAGGATCCGGCTGCTGAGATCGAAGTGATGGCTTCGATATATCTGGAGGCGGGGAAAGTTGGAGGGAAACGCGAGGTGAGCGGGCGGCAGCGGATTCTGGGGAAGATGCGGGAGGCGTTTGAGCAGGCTGGGGTGTGGGGTTTGATGCGCCACCAGATTGCCGTGGCTGAGTATACGCACAAGGGCGATCCGCTGAAGATTGATTGCAGTTACCGGCCGAATGGGGAGATCAAGATGTTTCAGGCGGTGTCGCTGGAGGCGGATGTGGATGCGGCGAAGGTGCTGGCGTTCAGTTATCCGAGGATTGCGGAGGGGATTGCGAAGAAGGAGAAAGCGTCGGCGGTGTTGACGGCTGTGGTTGAGGATGATCTGAATCGAATGGATGAAGCTGTTTTGTTTGCGCTGGCTACTTTGGGGCAGAGCGGGATTCGGGTGGCGGCGGCGGGGGAGATGGGGGGGATTGCGGAAGTGGCAAGGCGGGAGTTGCGGGCGTGACGGTGTTGCTTCGAAGGCGGCAGCCGGCTGGCGTGGACGCAAGGTACATAGGTCCTTCGCTTTGCTCAGGATGACAAAGCCAAAGCTGGTAGCGATCCTGATTTGACAATACGCTCTGCTTCGGCAGGGCTTTTTTATTGGGGCGAGTTTATCGCTTGGGGACAGAGTTCGCGGGCGAGGGCGCCCGCGCCACATGAAACCTAGTCGAGCTTTGCTCGACGGACAGCCGGGGGCGGCTGTCCCCACATGAACCTTTAGAGAACAACTTTATGAATATTAAAGAGACGTTGCGTGGCGCTTTGCGCCGGATTGCGGGAGTGTCTTCGGCTGCATCCTTGGGGAATGCCGAGAAAAAGCGACGGACATTGCCGTTGCCTTCGATTTTCAACTCGTATGGGCCGCCGGGCGACATTATGCCCAAGCCTACGGCGTACAATCTGCGGCGGTTTTCGGAGATTCCGGTGCCGCGGCGGGCGATCAATACGATCAAGGATCGGATTGCGGGCATGCGCTGGCGGATACAGCCGCGGCAAGGGATGGCGCTGGAAGCGATTCCCGATGGCGCGGAGCGCGCGCAGATTCTCACGGAGAACTTTCATGCGCCGAATCCCGATGACTCGTTCCGGTCGTTTTCCGAGCAGGTGCTGGAAGACATCATTGTGGGCGGGTATGGGGCGATCGAGGTGCAGACTTCGGGTGATGCGAAACGTCCTTTGTTGTTGTGGCCGGTGGATGGGTCGTCGATCCGAATGAATCTGGATTGGGATGGTTCGCCGCAGGGGCAGCGCTACTTGCAGGTTACGGACCAGCCGGGACCGAAGAGCCAGATCACTTTGGATGACGATGAGTTGATTTACATCCGGCTGAATCCACGCACGCATACACCGTTTGGGCTGGGGCGACTGGAAGTTGCGTTTGAGACGATCAATGCATTTTTGGGGGCGCACCGGTACGCGTCGCGGCTGGCTTCGAACTCGGTGGTGCAGTATGCGCTTTGGCTGCAGGATCTGACTCCGGAACATCACGAACGGCTGATTCGATGGTGGCAGGATGAGATTGAAGGCACGGGGCGGGTGCCGATTCTTTCGGTTGAAAGCAAGCCGGAGGTGTTGCGGTTTGGCGGAGGGACCGACGCTGACTTGCGATTGCAGTGGCAGGAGTTTCTGCTGCGCGTGATCGCAGATGCGTTTGATCTGCCTCCGTTTTATCTGGGGGTGGAAGCGGATGTGAACCGTTCGACCGCGGAGGAATATAACGACCTGGCATTCCGGCAGGCGATTGTACCGACGGCACGGCTGCTGGCGGAACATCTGACGCGGGATGCGATTCAGAAAAGATTGGGATGGAACGATCTGGAGTTTGTATTCGCGGAATTGGATACGCAGGATCCGCTGGAAGAGGCGCAGATTCAGCAGATCCTGTTGCAGAACGGTGTGTTGACGGTGAATGAGGTTAGAAGGATGCGGGGGTTGGGAGATTTGGTAAACAGCTAGGTGATCGGACGGGAAGTCAAAACCCCCATCCTGCCGCAAAAAGCGCGGCAAGGATGGGGCACCCGCTCAGGATGACGCTCAATAAAGGATATCTGAATGATTGAACTGAAGAGTATGGCGGTGGCGATGCCGGAGGTGGCGGGGCATCCGAATCGGGCGGCGTTTTCTGGAGTATTGACGATGGTGGATGTAGCTTCGCAGCGGGCGCCTTCGGGAGCAAAGGGTCATCTGGTAATGCTGACAAGGCACGCGGCTCAGGCAGCGTTGCCTTCACTGCTGGGGATGGGGTTGGATTACTCGCCTGGTCTGGATCGACACGATGTGCGGCGCAAGGTAGGCGTGATCACGCGCGCGGAGATTGTGGGGCGAAACCTGGAGCTGGGCGGGTATCTGTTTGCGAAAGACTTCCCAGAGATTGTGGAGGAGATCGCAAAATCGCGGTCCGGCGGCGAGCACAGATTTGTCGATTCCTTTCGAGACAGGCGCATGGAAGCAAAGACGATGCATGCGGCGGTGAGTTCGCCAGAGTGCGGAAGATGGGCGGAAGGATCCCGATTGAGAGCTTCCTTGCGGGCAGCGGCGGGACGGATTCTCAGCCTGGCGGCGGGCATGAGGCACGTGCGGGCAACCAGGCAGGAACAAGCCGAAGGATGCCGTCCGACAATACGCGCTGAGGCTTGCGCGGCGGCTGGGCCGGGTGGGCTTGGGTTGTCGTACGAGGTGACCGATGTGCAAATCGCGGACACAAGGGCGCGAGTGTGGGCGCTGGCAAAAGTGACATTCACGGGAGCGGCGATTCTGCGGAGGGACAAGGCGGCGTACCGGGATACTTGGATTGAGTTGAGTACTTAGTAGCGGGGTGATGGATACCCAGGCGACGCGCCTCAGGGGCCGAAGGCCAACCTTCTTATGAACCGGTTAGGGCACGGCTGTGAGCCGTGACCTTCCCAGACCATTTTTGACAAAAGACGTTTGCGGTGAAGACCACCGAGGAGAAGAGCATGAATGAAGAGATGGTGCAGCAGTTGATGACGACGGCGGAACGGCTGGCGAATGCGGCTGAATCGTTGGATCGTGTGCTGGGGCGGCTGGATGCGCAGCAGGAGGCGCTCAACACGAAAGTGGACCGGATAGTGGCGGCGGTGGAAGAGCAGCCGACGTATGAGATATCAGCGCGGGGCGAAGGCGCGCGGCATCTGCAGGAGCGCGTGGCTGAACTGGAGAAATCCAACGCGGACTTGAAGGCGCAGGCGGCACGGATGGCGCGGAAGACGCTGCCGCCGCTGGTTTCGGCGATCCTGGCCAAGAGCTGCGATGAGTCTGGGAGCGAAAAGCTGGACAAGGGCGTCCTGGACAAGACGCTGCAGAGCCTGAGCGTGGAGCAGCGGATCGCGGTGAAGTCGGAACTGGCGCGGGCGGGGATCATCGAGTAGGGCGGCTTTCGAGATTCGGGCTTTCGGCTTCGGGCAAGAGGGCACGACTTTGGTCGTGCCTTTTTGTTTGTGGCTGACGATTTACCTGGGCGATCCGCGCGGCTTCAGCCACGCAGTTCCAAAGAGAACTCCTTGCGGGGCCGGTACGAGGTAGCGACAGACATGGGGTCCTTCGACTGCGGAGGCACTTCACTTCGTGAAGCACCTCCTGCGCTCAGGATGACAGAGCAGATCGGGATGACAGGGCAAGTCGGGATGACAGAGCAGCCAGGACGCAGGCAAAAACGGGACTAACGCAATTGAATTTCCAATCGCAGGAAAAATCAACAAGAGGAGAAAACATGAGAGGACAATTCGTGGATTTGTACGCGTCGGCCGACTACCTTGGGCCGGGCGCGATTGAAATTGACCGTTACCAGACGGAGATTTTCGACATCGTGCGGCGGCGCGGGGTGTTCGGGCAGAGGATCAAGCAGGTGCCGGCAACCGGGCATCCTTCGCGGTTCTTTGAGGAGACAGCAATCAACTCGCCGACAGCGACGCTGGCATTCGTCGACCCGCGCAACATTACACCGACGGTGGGATCGCCGACGCGTGTTGAGCTGGCGGTGCCGCTGAAGGCGCTGGTGTCGCAGATCAACTACAACCTGTTCGATCTGGAAATGACGGCGCAGCAAAGCCAGTTCGCTTACCTGCAGGCAAAGGATCTGGCCGATTCGGTGGATGGGCTGCTGCGGACGCACGACGTTGCGCTGTGGAACGGCAGCGACACGTCACTCAGCTCGCCGACCACGTTGCAGTATTTCGGCGTGATCGGGCAGATCGTGGCCGGCGGGAATACGACCACAATTGCAACCACCGCGAGCATCGTGGATGGCATCAAGAGCACGATCGCAGCGATGGTTTCGAGCGCGGCGTATGCGGTGAGACCGACGGCCATTTACTCCAATCCGGTGCTGTTGGACCTGATCGACCGGGAAATGAAGGCGGAGTTCAACGTGGTGCTCAACACCGTGGAAATCACGGGCGGGTTGCGAGTGAAAGCGTTGAGCACGCAGGCGGGAGATCTGCCGCTGATTCCGGACTGGGCGGTTCCTTACACGGGGACGCCGGGTTCGGGCACGGCGGTGCTGCCGGCTTACATCGTGACCGAGGATCTGATCGAGTATCACTGGCTGACGGATCCGAGCCCGCGAGTGTTCAAGCTGGGGCTTCCCAATGCGTTAACCCAGCAGATGGTGGTGGTGAAGTTCGGCGCACCCGTTGTGAAGGGGGCAAACTTTGCGCACTACCAGGTGAACATACAGCGGTAGGAAAGAACAGTTGCCAGTTGTCAGTGACCAGTTGCCGGTCAGACAGAATGACCGAGTCTGGTGGGCAGCGGAGAATCAGTCACTGACAACTGGCACATTAGAACTGACGACCAGGAATCCACTATGAATTACCTCGCTACAACGGATTATCTGACTTACGGGCTGGATGCTGCGACGGATCCATCGTGGATCACGGCGGCTTCGGCCATCATCGATGCGCATTGCCGGCGGGACACGCTGGGAGTGAATCAATACGAGGAGCGGCTGAAGATGCCTCCGGAATTGAACACGGTGCGACTGAGTTATCTGCCGCTGGTTACGGTGGCGCCGGCGACTACGCCGATTGTGACGCTGCAGGGGCGGTATGGAATTCCGCGCAGGGGCGAATGGCCCTTTCCGGAAATGAGCCTGGAGTTTGCGCTGGTGTTCTCGCTGCCGGGCATGTGGACGGCCATTGATCCGACGACCATCGATATCTGGATGGACAGCGGCGAACTTACTTTTCCAGTGAATGCCCTGGGATTGTTCTTCAACGAAGTGGATGTGGTTTACAACGCGGGTTGGAGCGCGATTCCGACGCCGGTGCAGGTGGCGTGCGCGCAGATCGTGAAGAACGCACAGACCACGCCGGGATTGAATGTGCAATCGAGCAAGATCGACCGGATGCGGCTGCAATATTTCGGACCTACGCTGGTGGATGACATGGTGCGCAGCTTACTGGCGCCATACGTGGCGCAAAAAGGGGCATGACAAAGAGCGTAGTGAGTCGTTGGCCGTCGGTTGCCGTCCAGCGGGGAACGCGCAGGAGGAATTATGGGAAGCGGGATCTGCGGGTCTGCATTGGTGCGCGCGGCAAATGCGATGTTGACAGCGCTGGGAGGCGATGACGTGAGCCTGTTGTTGCCGGCGACGGCGACGGCGAGCGACGCGGCCGGACAGTTGGGGTTGGTTGACCCCGGCGTGCAAGAAGTGATTATCACGCCAGTAGTGGCGCACAGCCTGCCAACCGGCAATTTGGGGCCGAGGCGAAGAATTGAGTTCACGCTGCCGGCATCGGCGCTTGAACTGCAGCTGCCAACACTGGGAATGGGGACGGCGGAAGAGCTGTTCAATGCGGTCCTGGGGTTGGTGTACGACGGCGATCTCTTTCATATTGAAGCAGTCGTGACCGAGAACTTTGCGGGGACGGCATATTTCTACGTGGTGACGGCGGTGGAGTGAAAAGAGCGGCTTCTGGCTTCCAGCTTCTGGCTTCTAGCTTGTGCATCTTCGATGCTGGCAGCCAGGCTCCCGCATCGACTGGTTGAGATTTGAGCATTTCGTTTCCAATCACAAACTTTCAAAGCTGTGAGCTCTTAGCCAGGAGCCAGCGGCTAGAAGCTGGTGTTCATGCAATTTGCCAAAGACAGTTTTTTTCTTGCGCTGCAGCAGCGGCTGGCGGGACTGAATCCGGCGCGAACGGTGACGATCAATGGCGCGACGGTGGCGGCCGTGGTGGTGGTGGAGAACCTGCCACCCTCATCGGCGGAGCCGCAACCGAATACGTTCTACATCGAGTGGGGACGGGCAGACGTTGTAGACGGGCATGCCGGCGAAGCGGCGCTGATGAGTGTGGAATGCGCGATCTCGTATTACACGTTGGGGACAGTGCAAAGCATGGTGGATCGAGGGCGGGTGTTGGGGCAGCTGGATGACGAACTGCTGGGGATCTGCCAGCCCACGAATACGGAGAAGTACGACTACACGCAGTCACCGAGCGCTGACCTGGGCACGAGCGTGTTCTGGAATCAGCCGGCGTTCGAGGAAGCCAGAGCGAGCGGTGTAGAGGACAACTCAGAACCGCATCCCGATGGACGGGTGGGACGCACGGCACGGCTCAGTGTTTTCTTCTTTTCGGAGGTGACGTTGCTATGAGCACTTCACCGTTACGCCCGGCGATGGTTCCGGTGACACGACAAATGCGGGCCTACTTTGCGCCTGTGAATCGAACCACAGAAACTCCGACGATTTTTGATCCAGCGGGGAGTGGGGTCTTCGCGCTCGATTCGCCGCCGGCGCCGTGGCTGGATTTGGGCTGGATAGAAGGGTTCGAGCGGTACTACGACACGCCGACGGATGTGGTGCGATCGGGAGCGAATGCGCTGCCGGCGGTGCAGTTTCGAGGGCCGCTCGAGGCGCGGGTCGAGTTTGACTTTCGGGAGTGGGGCAAGCTGCAAATGGCGTTGGCGGGCGGGTCGGAGCACATGAATGTGCTGGCGACCGGTTCGAGCGCGACGCCGGCACCTTCGGGAGGAACGCCGGTTCCAGGTGTAGCTGTGCTGGCGGGTTCGACAGCCAGCGAACTTGTTTTTGGCGCCGGCGCGGTGAATGCATTTGCGCCAGGAAATCTGATCGCCGTGGATGTGGACTACGAGCAGCAGATTGGATACGTGGGATCAGGAATTTCGGCGGCGTATGTGAGCAGTGCGGCGCTGGTGAACCGCGATCTGAATTATGTCCGGAGGGTGACGTTCAACGTGGGGCGGGTGGTGGAAGTGACGGCGACCTCGGTGATTCTGGCGCAGCCGCTGCTGGCGGGAGCGCCGGCGACGGGAGCGTCAGCGCAGGTGGTGGCCGCATTCGTGGACCGGGATGGGGGATCGTTCTTCCAGGAATGGTCAGCGCTGTTCGTGGTGGAACCGGAGTCTGGGGGGCGAGTCTGCTTTTATTATCCGCGGTTGAGCCCGAATCCCGGGGCAGGAGCGGGTGGTGTGAGTTTAAAGTCTGGCGCGGGATGGAAGCCGCCGAAGAGCGGAGGCGCGGCGAAGGCTAACGCGACGGCGAACACGCAAGGCAGTAAGAGTTCATCGCAGAAGTTTCTTCGCGAAGATGTTGTGGAACTGGCGAGACCACTGACGTCGGTGGGGCTGCATGCGTCGTTCCTCGCTCTGCCATTCACGGATACGAACGATGGGCAAACCGTTTTGTGCTATCGAAGTTATTTTCCGGCGGCGATGGCGGCAGTGTATTGAGGGGCAGTGACAAAGCAAAGCGGGCTGTAGCGGATAGTTGCGCACGAACAAGGCCGTGTGATGAGCGGGAAAGGTAGCGTTCCACAACCGAGATGAACTTAACAATCGACAATCTGCAAGGGCAAGGCCCGGAAAGTTATACCGGAGCGTTGGACGGGACGAAACCACCCAAGGTCGAGCGCAAACTCAATCAGGCTGCGGAACTTCAGTTCAGCGTGTTAGCGGATTCTCCCGGCTTTGTAATTCCGGTGACTGGGGCACGAGTGATCCTGAGTAAAGAGAATGGAAGTGATGTGTTCACGGGGTATGTGACCGCGGTGCCTGAGTATGAGTATCTGGGGTGGGGAGAGCAAGCTCCGGTGTATCGGTACAACGTAGTGGCGCAGAGTGATGAGGTCTTGCTCGATCAGAAGGCACTGCCGAACCGAGCTCCTTTTGTGAACCGGAGTGCAGGTAGCGCGCTGCGGCAACTGGCGCAAGATTTGTTGCCCGGGTGGTTCGATACGAACGCGGTGCAGGACGTGGACACGCTGGCTGGTTATGCGGTGAATCCGCAGGAAGGTTTCTCGTTTCACGCGGCGGAAATTGCGCTGGCTGCGCGGGCCAGTTTCCGCACGATGAACGGGGCTCTGATACTGGCACCGGTGGGGGCGGGTGCGTATGCGCTGAATGAGAGCGATGTGAACTTCTCGCCGGAGGGATTGTGGCTGAACAGTCCAAACCTGCTGACGAATGAGCTGACCGTCATTGGGCAGCACGAGCCGCAGGCGTATGTGCGGGATTATTTTGTGGGCGATGGGGAAAGTTTGAAGTTCTATCTTTCGCAGAAGCCGTTTGCACAGACCGGGCTTGCGCTGATTGACGAGGAGTATCTGGGGCCGGACCTGGATGCGACGACTTGGGTGGTGAACGATCCGTCGTCGGCGGTTTCGGTGGTGGCGCAGACGTTGCAGATTACGGGCGGAACGGGTGTGGACGGGCAAACCACGGTGAGCTTTATTGAGCAGATCGAGCTTGGCGGTGGGCTGGAGTTGCAGCACGGGGATGTGAGCTTCACGGCGGCGTCGCAGGGTGTGCTGGGCGGGTTGTATGCGGGTGCGATCTCGGCGGCGGGATGTCTGGCAGGATTTCAGATCACGCCGTCAGGTACGGGTTCGACAATTCAGGCTTTGGTCAGTGGAGCGCTCACGGGTCCGGTAATGGCTACTACGCCCGGGCACCAGTATTTCTTTACGACTTACTTGTATTCGATGGAAGTCTACCGGAGCGGGGAAACTTATCATTCTTCGTTACATCCGGCGGGAAACGGATGGGGCGGTGCCGCGGTGACGGCGGACGTGCGCCTTGTGCTCGAAGTGCAGGATATTGATCCGAGCGATCCAGCCACGCTGGTCGCGCCCGCGACTGTGCTGTACGACAACGTAATCGAGAACGCGCCGGGGTTCTGCACATATGCCCTGGTGAACGCGGCGAGCATGCAGTGCAGTATCGCCTACACGTATGTGGCGCACATTTCGCTGGCAGAAGTGAGAACGGCGCTGCCCAGCGCGAGTTACGTGACGCAACTGGTGGGCGCACTCAGGGATGGGGCGGTGTGCGAGATTACGAGCGACCCTTCGCTGGATTTCTATCCGGAGTATGTGCCGGCGTTGAATCAACTGATCGTGGTGAGCTATCGGGGATCTGGACGCGCGGTGGCGCAAGTGGAGAATGCAGCGAGTGTGGCCTCGCTACTGAATGGCGCAGATGACGGGACGAGAGGTACGGTGCGGGTGGGGAAGACTCCGGGGGCGCGCACGGACGTGGATTGCGAGAATGCGGCCCTCGCGATTCTGGATGATGCTACGGGCACGGCATGGTTGGGGAGCTACGAGACGTGGAGCGACTTCTTGCCGGGTGCAGCAGCGGACATCTTTCCCGGCGCTGCGATTACGGTGAATGTTCCGTCGCGCGGCGCATCGTTTACCGCGATTGTCCGCGAAGTAGAAATTCAGATTGCGGATCCGGCGGACGATCGCGGGTTTTATACGCTTGGATTTGCGAACGATTTGGCCGCGCCGTTGGGAATTGAGTATGGGGCCAGCGCTACCGCGATTGCGCTGCAGGACATGCCTCCGTTGCTGGGGACGACGCAGGTGGGCGCGTACTACCAAGTAAACCTGACGGAGGCGCAGATCACGGCAGTAACGTCGACAACGGTGCAGGTGGATGCGGGACTGGCGCCGGGGAGCGGTTACGGCATCGAGGTTCGCCAGAACGACTATGGCTGGGGGCCGGCGAACGGCAGAAATCTGGTGGGACGGTTCAACACTGAGACGTTCAGCCTGGCGCGCCTGGCGGAGACGCAAGATTATTTTCTGCGGCTGTATGACAGTTCTTCTCCACCGAAGTATTCACGCTACTCTGCGGCGTTGCACGTCGATTATCCGCTGTAAGGATCTTCCGGCGATGAAGGGATGCGGCTTATGGGAGTCAGCGACAGGGAATTGGTGCTAAAGGCGATCGACATTGAGTTCCAGCGAGAGGTGCTGGATAAGCTGGTGCGGCTGGAAACGAAGATGGACGCACTGGTAGGGAACGGGCAGCCGGGGCGCATGAAGATGGCGGAGGATAAAGTGGCGGTGCTGGAGCGCAACGATTTACGAAACAGCGTCCACAACCGGCTGGTGAATGGGGCAATCAGCGTGGCGATCAGCGTGGCAGTCGCGCTGCATAAGTATTGGCTACGGTAGATATTTCACTTCAAGTCTAAAGGAGACCTATGAGCACGACACCGAGCACTACGATCATCACCAATCTGAAGAGCGCAACATTGTCCACTGCGAACACGCTGAAGAGCGCCGGCGCGGAAGGAATCGACATGCCAGGGATGCTGGCGCTGGCGTTGAGCAAGGCTGCCGAACTGAAAGTCTGCCTGACGCTGATTGTCAGATCCACGGATAGCGCAGATCCCAACCTGACGACGCTCAACGATATTCTGGCGAGCCTGACCTGAAGAGTGCGGTGGTCTGGAAAGGTTGAGGCGCTGTCGCAAGTCCGATGTGTGCCCGAAAGCATTTCAAGGAGGAAGGTTATGGACTTTTTGTCGCAATTGCTGCGGGGGATTGCGTTTGTTCCCGCGCTGGTCAATGGAATTGAAGGGCTGTTCGCGAGCAAATCCGGCGAAGAGAAGAAGGATGCGGCGATGTCGTTTCTGCAGAACGCGCTGGCCATGACGGATGCAGTGGCCGCGCGGGAGATCGTTAACCCGGAGCAATTCAAAGATGGCATTTCAAAAATAATTGACGGAACGGTGGAATGCCTGAATGCCTCGACGTGGGCGAAGGGCAGTGCTCAGGTTCCGACGAGACCCGGCGCGTGATTCATCCTGGACCAACAGCGTCGACTGCGGTCCCTAGAGCGCCACCGCCTCAAATACAATATGAATACCAATGGCGGAAGACGCTAACTCCACCGTTCCATTTGTTGGCGAAGAGGACATAAATCGGTCTGCTGCCGAAGCCCTTGTCGAGACGATCAAGACAAGAGCTGAGGTACACCGCTTCAGGCGAATCGCGACACATTTCAGCAAGTGGGAACTGCCACGCAGCTTTGTCGGTTATCGGGCTGACCCTACTGTTCAGACGTCTGGATCGGCTCCCAAGTGGGTGTTGAGATCGCACCGCGATGAACTGCCAGACTACATCGTAAAGCTCCCCTACAGGTATGGGTTAAGGGAGACTCTGACCGAACTGCTTATCAACCAACTCGGCGTGGCTTTCGGTTTCGATATGGCTCACAGTGGGCTCGTCAGTGTTGATGGCGTTCCAGCGTTCGTAAGTCGCTCTTTCTTGGCCCCCAAAGAGAGTTTGGTTCATGGCGTTTTCCTCATTGAGGAAGTTCACGAGGTCCCTCACGGCGAGCTCGATAAGCTGCCGCGAGGCCGAAAAGAACAGGAGTTTTACAGCATTGACTTCGTCATTCAGAACATAGAGCAGTTTTGCGGAGATGATTCGCAGGCTGTGATCACTAAATTCGTAGAGATGCTGCTGTTTGACGCACTCATCGGTGCGACCGACAGGCATGCTCAGAACTGGGGAGTGATCCGTGCGAGCACGACCCAGGGAGGTTACCGATTTTCGCCAATATTTGACACTTCGCGGGGCTTGTTTTGGAACTTTTCTGATGATAAGCTCCTGACATTCCGGAAGGAAGAGATGGCGCTTCGCTATCATGTAGATCGGGCATGTCCGGTCATGGGGCCGGAGCCCAAGCGCTTGACGTCCCGCAGATGCAACCACTTTGATTTCCTCGCGAGTCTTTTCAGCGTGTTCCCGAGTCTAAAGGTTACTGCGGTTACGAAAGTACCATGTAGCATCGGGCGGTCCGCCGCTACTATATTGGACAACTTCCCATTTCGGGATGGGTTCAGCAAATTGCGTCGGGAGATGATCTTAAAGTTGATATTGCTTCGCGCCGATATGGTTTCTCAGATGCTGACGAAAGGAGGCGGAGCGACATGAGATCAACGATCAAGAAAATAATGTTGAAGTACCGGTACCACACTCCTCCGCCTACGTTGAGGATTCTATACGACGGCAAACAGGTGGCTGAACTGAGGCGCGACAAGCCGGGTTCTTTTTGTTTTCGTTACCTTGATGCCTTCAAGGAGTTGTCTCTCCAGCCCCTGCCGGGACTGCCCGTCGGCGAGGAGTACACGGGCCGCGACCTTCCTCTTTACTTCCGCGAGCGGCTTCCTGATGTTCGCCGGGCGGATATACGGAAGCTCGTCACGCAATTCGGTATTCCCACGGACGACGAGCTTCTCCTGTTGGCAACTCTTGGAAAGCATACGATCACGGACCCTTTTGAATTCCAATTGTCAGCCGCTTAGGTACGCGTCACCCGCAGTGTCTAGCCGCTCCGAGCTAAGACGGGTTACGTCTATCCGATCTCTTCGCTCCAGCTTTCCAGAGACTTCTTCACCAGAGCCATGAACTGGTCGGCGACGGCGCCGTCGATGAGGCGGTGGTCATAGCCGAGCGTGAGGTGAACGACGGAGCGGATGGCGATGGAATCGTTGCCTTCTTTGTCAGTGATGACGAGCGGTTGCTTGGTAATGCCGCCCACGCCCATGATCGCGGAGTTCGGCTGATTGATGATGGGCAGACCGAAGACGGCGCCGAACTGGCCGGGGTTGGTGACGGTGAAAGTGGAACCTTCGACGTCGTCGGGCTTGAGCTTCTTGCTGCGGGCGCGCTCGCCGAGGTCGGTGATGCCACGCTGCAGGCCGAGGAAGTTGAGGTCTCCAGCATTCTTCAGGACGGGGACGATGAGTCCCCAGTCCAGGGCTACGGCGATCCCTACATTGATGTTGCGGTGGTAGCGGATGTTGTCGCCTTCCAGCGAAGCGTTGATGATGGGGAACTGCTGCACGGCGATGATGGCGGCGCGCACGAAGAACGGCATGAAGGTGAGGCGGACGCCGTGGCGCTGCTCGAATCCGGTTTTTTGTTTTGCGCGCAGAGTGACGATGCGGGTGAAATCCACTTCGTACATACAGTGGACGTGGGCGCTGGTGCGGCGCGACTCGATCATGCGCTGGGCGATGATCTTGCGCATGTTGGTCAAGGGGACGAGGTCGCCGGGGTAGGCGGCTGGAGCAGCGGGCCGGGAAGTTGCGGACGCGGCTGCAGGCTGAGAAGCCGGGGCCGACGCGGCGGCTGGCGCCGAGGACTGGCGCTCGATGAAGGCGGTGATGTCCTGCTTGGTGATGCGGCCGCCGAGTCCGGTGCCGGGAATCTGGGAGAGACTGACACCGTGCTCGCGGGCGATCTTGCGGACGAGCGGCGAGGAGCGGGCTTCCTCGTCCTCGGCTGACTGTTGCGGCTGCGGAGCGCTAGGAGTTGGCGCGGGTGTGGGGGCTGCGGCGGGCTTCCTCTCTTCTTTCTTTTCTGCTCTCGCCTGCGGCGCGGGAGCTGCCGGAGCGGCTTTCGAGGGCGGGGCTGCGGCTTCGCCGTCGGCGGCGATCGTGCCCACGACCGTATTCACGCCGACCGTTGTTCCCTCAGTGACTTTGATTTCCTGCAGAACGCCGGAGGCGGGCGCAGGGATTTCCGCGTCGACCTTGTCGGTGGAGATTTCGAAGAGAGGTTCGTCGCGCTGGACCTTGTCGCCAGGCTTCTTCAGCCACTTGGTAATAGTGCCTTCGACGATGGATTCGCCCATCTGGGGCATGATGATGTCAGTCGGCATGATTTCCTTCCACGCGGCCTATGGTTCGAGACGGAGGCCGGACGCAAACGGTTATTATAGCGGGTGTGGGATTTGGGGTGGGAAAGTGGACGCGCGCCAGTAGTGCTTCGAACTGAAATAATCCGCCGAGATTAGTGTTGCGCACCGCATGCAAGCGAATCTTTTCTACTATAGTCTTTGGATATTGCGGAACTGGCTAACCCCTTATAATCAAAGGGGGTACTGGCGTAGGGCCTTAAGTTCCATTGACTGGGGTGCAACTTCTTAGTAGCCTTGACCGTCTAACAAACATGGCTAACCAAACAGACCTTCGTTTTGAAGCACTTAAATCTGCTCTGCTAGATAGCTGGGTGGCTTTGTCGGAGGACGAGAGTAAAATTGTAGCAGTCGGTGCTTCTTACGAAGAGGCAGTGAGAAATAGTGAGAGTGTTGGTGTGTCCGACCCAGTCATGGTAAAAACCCCGAAGGTCTGGATGCCTATTTCTGTGTGAGCCTGAAAGTTCCCTACAAGAAGTATCCGACACCCTTTGCCGCGTGCGGGTTTTTTTATTCCGCTTCAATCCCTGTCAATATTGCGCTTCCGGCCAAGAACTCACCGCGTTCAAAACGGTTCGATGCCATCATTGATTCAGGTGCTTCTAGTTGCATCTTTCACGCGGCCATCGGTCAAGCCATTGGCTTGGACATTGAAAAAGGCGAATTGACGCAAACTATGGGCATCGCTTGGGGCAATGAATATTTACGTCCACGAGATTTCTTTGTGCGCGCCTGGTGGAATCATAGCTACCCGCGCTGGGTTTACCAAAGACCTTCCTATTGCGGGCCTGCTTGGCATGGCTGGATTCTTTGAGAATTTTAGAGTCACATTCGACGCTACCGCTCTCCGAGTCGAACTCGAGCGCATCTATCAAGCCTGATTTCGAGTCGTGCCACCACCGGCGTGCCTAGTGAATGGAACCGATGTTCTCATCCTCCCCTCGTTATGCCATTACGCGCTACTCCTGGTTGTGTTTGTGTTCCTCTTTCTCCTCTTCGCCGGTTGGCGCGGCTACACCGAAGCTGGTCTTCCAGTAATCCTGAACGGCGGGTGGGAGTTTTTCCATGTGCGAGAGGAGGGTGGTGATCTTCCACATATCCTGCTCGCTTAGAGTTTTTTCCCAAGAGGGCATACCGGTGTAGCGGACGCCGGTGCGGATGGTGTAGAAGACGTGCCACTCGGGGTCGTCGGGAGGATCGGAGATAAGATTGGGGGCTGGCGGATAGAAGGAGTTCGAGAGGGAGGCGGGCTTGCGATCGAGTCCGCCGTGGCAGACGGCGCAGTTCATGGTGTAAAGCTTCATGCCGTCTTCAAAGTTCTGGTCGTTGGGGGGCAGGGGATTGGCGAGGTGAGGAGCGTGGCGCTCCATGGAAGCGTCGACGGCTCCCATCGCGATGCGGTGCTCGAGGTGGGGTGGAGCGACATTGGCCCTTGTAGGAAAAAAGCCGAGCATGGCGAAGCCGAGTCCGCCGAGGATGAGTGCGAGAAGAGTTACGATGACGCCGAGTATGAACTTGCCCATGAGTCTCCTCCGGAATGCACTATTGTGGCAGATGGAGTGGGTGGGGCGCTAGTTGGAGGGATTTGTTGAGATCTTCGACGCCTGGCTTCGCTCGGCTGAACGGGCGATGCGCCCGTTCCCACATTTCCAGACGCTCTGCTTCTTTCTTCCAAGGAATTCAATATGCTTTCAGGCGGCGGGCTTCGCGGACTACGTCGCTTACCTTGGGCAAGTAGTGTTCTGCCGGCGGCGGAGAGGATGGGACTGCCGAGTCCAGACCCGCGATGCGAACGATGGGGCCGTCGAGGTCGTCGAAGGCTTCTTCGTTGATGATGGCGGCGATCTCTCCGGCGAGGCCCCCGGTGCGGGAGTGTTCGTGGAGGATGATGACTTTGTTGGTCTTCTTCACGGTTTGGGCGATGGCTTCGCGATCGAGTGGCGAGACAGTGCGCAGGTCGAGGATTTCGAGATCGATCCCTTCCTTTTGTAGAACCTCGGAAGCCTCCAGAGCGGTGTGAACCATGGCTGCGTAAGTAATGATGCTGAGGTCGCGGCCTTCGCGGACGATGTTGGCTTTGCCGATGGGGACGACGTAGTCATCCGCAGGGACTTCGCCTTTGATGCGGCGGTAGAGATATTTGTGCTCGAAGAAGAGGCAGGGATTGTTGTCGCGGATGGCGGCTTTGATCAGACCTTTGGCGTCGTAGGGCGTGGCGGGACAGATTACTTTGAGTCCGGGATTGTGGACGAACCACATTTCCGGATTCTGCGAGTGGAAGGGGCCGCCGTGGACGTATCCGCCGCTAGGTCCGCGCAGGACCAGCGGGGCGGGTGCTCCCCAGAGGTAATGGGTTTTTGCGACCATGTTGCTGATCTGGTTAAAGGCACAGCCGATGAAGTCCATGAATTGGAATTCCGCCACGGGGCGCATGCCGGTGAGGGAGGCTCCGAAGGCCGCGCCTACGATGGCGGATTCGGCGATGGGGGTGTCGATGACGCGCTCGGGGCCGAAGCGGTCGATGAAACCGTCGGTGACTTTGAAGGCGCCGCCGTAAATGCCGATGTCTTCGCCGAGGCAGAAGACAGAAGGGTCGCGGTCCATTTCTTCCCAGATTCCCTGGCGGATGGCTTCGAGGTAGGTTAGTTGGGGCATGTTTTTGAATTTAAGACCTCAGGACTATGCATCTCCTGTTTCGACGTTTAGCACGTCCTGATTTATGAGGGCTTTTGTCGCAACAGCTCCAATGCGCCAGAAAGGGCCTTGAGGCGCTCCTTCGAAAGAGCGTCGTTGACGTTTGTGAACTTCACGCTTTTGAATAGAGCATCAGTCCCGGCATTCACCGGGAATACCGCGGCCATTGTGCATGCCTCGCGGAAGATGTTCATGAGCTTGTTGTGGTCCTCCTCTTGTTCCGGAGAGCAAATGGCTGGATTGCAGCCTTTGTAGAGTGCCTGATATTCGTCCAAAGCGTTATAGGCCTGATCGGCTTTGAAGTACAAGTCAAACCACTTTTGTTTAGCCCAATCGATTCGTGCGCGCTCGACGGATTGCTTGGTTACCTTTAGCGTCCACCACGCTATCAGCAGCGCAGCAAATGCGAGAATCACGCCTACTAGATTGATCACATCCATTACGTTTGCTTCCTTCCGGAGCCTCGGGGAGCATTGCCAACGACTGCATCCAGGGTCCGTGACATTCCTCACTTCGAATACCTATCTCACTTCAAATGCACGGCCGCTTCAGTTTGCTTGAAGCTCCCTATTCCCTTCTTCACCTTCGGCATCCCATACTTCGGCTTGATCTCATGGCAGCCATCTTCACAGAACACGCCGCCCTCGGCTGATTCTGGTGTCGGCATTGGCGAGTTCACTGCGATCTCGCGCTCCGCTTCGATCACTCGCTCGACTTCTGAAATCAGTTCCGCATTCTCTTTCGCCGTCAGCCACTTCTTTTCTCTTACCAGGTAATTCTCGAAGCGGGCGATTGGGTCGCGTTTTTTCCAGAAGTCGAACATCGGTTTCGGAACATACGCGGCAGCGTCGTGGATGGCGTGGCCTTTCATGCGCATCATTTTTGCTTCGATCAGGGTGGGACCTTTGCCGCGGTGGGCGCGCTCGACGGCGTCGCGGGCGGCGTCATAGACCTGGCAGGCGTCAGTGCCGTCGACGATGACGCCGGGGATGCCGTACGCGATGGCGCGCTCGGCAAGGTCCTTGCAGCGGTACTGCATTTCCGACGGCGTGGAGTAGGCCCACTCGTTGCTTTCGACAAAGAGCACGAGGCCGAGATTCTGCACGGCTGCGAAGTTGATGCCTTCGTAAGTGACGCCGGTGGACTGGCCGCCATCCCCGATGTAGGTCATGACGGCAACATTGCGTCCCTGCAGGCGCGCACCGAGCGCCACGCCGGAGAGTACAGGGATGAGATCGCCGAGCATGGAAATGGGCGAGACCATATTGCGTTTTTGGATGTCGCCGAAGTGCGAGGTGCCGTCGCGGCCCTTCGTGGGCGAATCGGCTTTGGCCATGTACTGCATCATGGTGTCGGAGGCAGCGAAGCCGCGCACCAGCAGCGATCCCTGATTGCGAATCATGGGAGCAAACCAGTCGTCCTTATCGAGCGCGTAGGCAGAGGCGCAAGAGCAGGCTTCCTGGCCGAGTCCGAAGTAAACGCCACCGACGACCTTGCCTTGCTTATACAGATTCTCGAGAGCGGTCTCCATTTTGCGGTTGAGCAGCATGAAACGGTAGATCTCGATGCACTGTTTCTTGCCGAGATATTTCGAGTCGCGGATGGGTGGGACGGGTGCGTTGAGGTTTCCGGTGACTTCGTAGCGGACGTGCTCCGCTCCGTCTTTGTCTTTTTCTAGGGCTTGGCGGACGGCGAGGTCGGGGTGCTCCAGTCGATGATCCGGGATGGAGTAGGTGCGGATATTGTTGTCAGGCTCGGACTGAGCAGCGCCATTGCGCCGGCGATTGCCGTTGGAGCTGTGCTTGGAGTTCTTTTTCTTGATTGCCATGATGAAGGCCCGCGCCGGAAACAACAATTATCAATGCTATCGCAGAGTAGCGGATTGGGCCAGCGCCTATCTGCCCGATCAAAAGGCAACCCGTGCGCGATTCTGGTCAAGCCCAGGTGGTGTCGTCTTCGTGGTTGAGTCCGCGAAACTCGGCCGGACGTTGCATCGGGACGCCGACGGCACGTCCCATCAGCGCGTCGAGCGTATCGACCCAGAGCATTTGGCTCGAAAAGACGGTGCCAAAGTTGCGAGAGATAGATTCGGCGACCGCATTTAGGTCCAGCGGCTTGCCGAGTTCTTGCTGCATGGACGTGACCGGTTTCGTCGCGATGCCGCAGGGGATGATCAAGTTGAAGAAGCTGAGGTCGGGGTTCACGTTGAGGGCGAAGCCGTGCGAGGTGACGAAGCGGGAGATGTGGATGCCGATGGCGGCGAGTTTGGCTTCGGCTGCGGCGTTCGTGGTGGTCCTGGCAAACAGCAGGTTCCTCGACTCCAGAGAACGATTCTGCGAATCGTTCTCTTCCGCTCGGAATGACAAGGGATCGGGATTTGTCCAGACTCCGGTCAGGCCGGAGATACGCTTCGTTTCGATCGCGTAGTCGGCGCAGGTGCGGATCAGGACTTCTTCCAGACGGCGGACGAATTCAACGACGCCTAGCGTCTTGCGCTTTCCGTCGGACGTGGCAAACCCGCGCAGGTCGAAGATGGGGTAGCCGACGATCTGGCCGGGGCCGTGGAAGGTGACATCGCCTCCGCGGTCGCATTCGAAAAGTTCGACGCCGCGCTGGGCGAGCAGCTCGGGGGATGCGATTACATTCGCGGCTTTGGCGTTGCGCCCGAGCGTGATGACAGGCTTGTGTTCCAGCAGGAGGAGAACGTCTCCGACCTTTTCTTCTTTGCGCAGGTCGACCAGTTGCTGCTGCAGACGGAGGCCAGTGGCGTAATCGACCGTGCCGAGTTGGATGAGTGAGATCAAAATTCTTTTCGCCACGGATTGGAACGGATCCAAATATTTTCACAAGAGAGACACAGAGAACTGTTCTTTCTGGGCTTCTCTGTGTCTCTGTGACTCTGTGGTGAGTTATGCATTGATCGCAATCCCATACACGCTGTTGGCCGCGTCCAGCATGGCTTCGGCCAGAGTGGGGTGGGCGTGGATGGTCCACATCAAGTCCTCGACTGTGGCCTCGAGTTCCATAGCAACGACGGCTTCGGCGATCAGTTCGGTCGCCTGCGGTCCAATGATATGCACACCTAAAATCTCGCCATAGTCCGCGTCGGAGACGATCTTGATAAAGCCTTCATGCTGCCCGACAATGGATGCGCGCGAGTTTGCTGTAAAGGGGAACTTGCCAATTTTCACGTTGTATCCGGCCTCCCGAGCTCTGGTTTCGGTAAGGCCGACGCTGCCGATCTCCGGATGACAATACGTCGCGCCCGGAATGTGTTCAGGATTAATCGGCTTCCCCGGCTTGCCGGCGATCTTCGCGACAGCGACAATCGCCTCCATGGCGCCGACGTGCGCCAGTTGCGGCGTGCCCAGCACAATGTCGCCGACGGCGTAAACGCCGGGTTCGGCCGTCTGCATCCAGGAATCGGTCGTGATGAAGCCCCGGTCGGGCTTGATCTTCGTGCGCTCCAGGCCCAAGTTTTCGGTGCGCGGTTTGCGGCCCACCGCGATGAGGATTTTCTCGGCGTCGATCTTCTGCTGCTTGCCGTCGACCGTGATGGTGACGGCAATCCCCGCTTTCGTCTTCTCCACCTTGTCAACCTTCGCGCTGGTGTGGAAGTTGATGCCCCGCTTACGGAAGACTCGCGCCAGTTCCTTGGAAACTTCTTCATCTTCCACGGGAACAAGACGCGGGAGCATTTCGATGATGGTAACCTCGCAATCAAAAGAACGATAAATCGACGCGAACTCCACACCCACAGCCCCGGCTCCCACAATAACCATCGACTTCGGCAGATCCTTCAGGCTGAGAATCTCGATGTTGGTAAGAATGCGGTCGCTCGCCTCAAGGCCTGGAAGCATGCGGGCTTCCGAGCCAGTGGCGAGAATGACGTTCTTCGCCTTGAGATGGCTAGCCTTGTTGTCGTTCACCACCTCGACGGTCAACAGACCATTCTGCGCGGGGCCGGTCAGTTTGCCGTAGCCCTTCACCGTCTCAACTTTGTTCTTCTTCATCAGGAACTCGAGGCCTTTAGCGTGCTTGGCCACAATCTTTCCCTTGCGCTCCTGAATCGCCGCCCAGTTCAGCGTGCGTGTGTCCACTCCCTCGATGCCGAATTCCTTGGCGTCTTTGAGATGGTCCCAGAGTTCGGCGTTGAACAGGAGAGCCTTGGTTGGAATACAGCCCACGTGCAGGCACGTACCGCCGAGGAATCCATCTTTTTCAATGAGGGCAGTTTTCAGTCCATACTGGCCGGCGCGGATGGCGGCAGTGTAACCGGCAGGTCCGCTGCCGATGATGGCGACGTCATAAATGGTTTCTGGCAAGGAAGGACTCCTTTATCTGTAAGAAGAGATGTCTGAGAGCAAACAAATGATTCTAGACCGGCGCATTGGAAGCTCCAAGCAATAGGCCGGCAGTCGCAAACGAAACGGGCCGCCTTGCGGCGGCCCGGATCAACGATTCAAGGGAACTCAGTTGCCTTCGTTGCTGGCGCGCTTCCACGAGATCAGCTCGCCGATGGTTGAACTGGTGCTGGAGACCGGCTGCTTGTAAGCCTCGACCTCAGAGCGTGAAGCTTCTTCGCCGACGGCGCGGATGCTGAGTCCGACTTTCTTTTCTTCCGCGCTCATCTTGATGATCTTGAAGTCGTGCTCGACGCCCGGTTCAAGATGCAGGGGCTGACCGTTTCCATCCACCGCTTCCGACTTGTGGCACAAACCCTCTACGCCTTCCGCGATCTCAACAAAGGCTCCAAACGCGGCCACCCGCAGCACTTTGCCGTGAATGACATCGCCGACGTGATGCGTCGCGAAGAAAGTTTCCCAGACATCGGGCTGAAGCTGCTTCACTCCCAGCGACAGGCGCCGCTTGTCGGGTTCAATGGCCAGCACGACGGCCTTCACCCGATCACCCTTCTTCAGCACTTCGGAAGGATGCTTCACGCGTTTGGTCCAGCTCAGGTTGCTGACGTGCACCAGGCCGTCGATACCATCTTCGATTTCGATGAACGCACCGAAATCGGTCAGGTTGCGGACTCGGCCCTCCACCGTCATTCCCACCGGATACTTATCGTGCAGAGCGTCCCAGGGATTCTCCGCCAGTTGCCGCATGCCGAGAGAAATGCGGCGCTCGGCGGGATTTACGTTCAGCACCACGCATTCCACCTGATCGCCTACATTCACCAGCTTGGAAGGATGCTTCATGCGTTTCGACCAAGTCATTTCGCTGACGTGAACCAGGCCTTCGATGCCCTGTTCCAGTTCGACAAAAGCTCCGTAGTCGGTCACGCTGATCACGCGCCCGGAAACATGCGCGCCTACGGGATAGCGGTGCTCGGCATCAAGCCACGGATCCGGCGTCAACTGCTTGAAGCCCAGGGAAACGCGCTGCTTTTCTTTGTCGTACTTCAGTACCTTGACCTGAATCTGGTCGCCCACGTTGACCAGGTCTCGCGGATGCGTCAGCCGGCCCCAGGACATGTCGGTGATGTGCAGCAGTCCGTCCAGTCCACCCAGATCCACGAAGGCGCCGTACTCGGTCAGGTTCTTCACCACTCCCGTCAGGATCGAGCCTTCTTCCAGATGTTCGAGAGTCTTGCTGCGTTTCTCGTTCTGCTCGCCTTCCAGCAATTCCTTGCGCGAAACTACAATGTTGCCGCGCTTCTTGTTGACCTTGATAACCGTAACTTCCAGGGTCTGGCCCTTCATGCCGTCCAGATTCCGGATGGGCCGCAGATCTACTTGCGAGCCCGGCAAAAACGCCCGCGCGCCCAGGATGTCGACGGTCAAGCCGCCCTTGGTGCGCTCAATCACAGTAGCCTTGATCGCTCTCTTCTCGTGATGAGCTTTTTCCACTTCTTCCCAGGCGTGAATGCGCGCCGCCTTCTGGTGCGAGAGGTTGACGTAGCCTTCCTCGGTTTGCCCCTTCTCGCGCATCACCTCAATTTCGTCACCCGGCTTCACCTTCGGCTTGCCTTCGTGATCGAGCACCTCCGAGAGCGGCAGCATGCCTTCTGACTTGGTGCCGATGTCGACCACCACGTGCGTCGCAGTAAGCTTCAGCACCGTGCCTTTAATGACGCGGTCTTCTCCCACGGCTTCTTCGGTTTCGGTGGTGAAGTTTTCCAGCGCGGAAGCGAAGTCTTCGCCGGCGTGTTTGTCGTCCGCGGCGTGCGCCGGATGCGGCGCTTCCTCAGCGGAAGCGGTCGCTGGACTGGCCGTTGAAGCGGCGGTTGCGGCCGGAGCCTGATCCTGCTGAGGCAAGCTTTGCTGAGTCAAGCTTTGCTCGGTCTGGGTGAGTTCGGGTGCCGTCGGTTCTGCTTCGGTTGCGACGGCGGTGGCGGAATCGGAGTTATGGTTGGTGGTTTCGTCGAACAAGCTCATGCCTCTCTGCTGAAACCTCGCACTCGGTGCGGGGGGATGCGGGGCCTGCTTGGCGGACTGCTGGAGTGAGTCGTTCGGTTGTGTTGGGCTCACCCTGGCGAGTGAGCTTGGACAATCCCAGCTGCCGGACGTTTTACAGAAACCCGCGTCCAAAGGGAACTCCTCGACTATAGCAACGCCTCGCAAACAGTGTCAAACCCAAATCTCGTATGTTACGGGAGTGTTTCAGCCCAGTGTGGGACAGCCGCCTCGGCTGTCCAGCCAGCGCAGCGGGCTGTCCCGGAACTCGGTGACCCGGAACGGTCTGAAGTCCCAGTTTTGCCCCACGCTGCCCATCTGCTACCCTGCCCCTTGCGATGGATTACCTCTGGACCCCGTGGCGCTACGCCTACGTCTCAAGCACGGAAAAGTCGCCCAGCTGCGTCTTCTGCGACGCTGTGAAGGCGGACAATGATGAGAAGACCCTCATCGTTTATCGTGGCCAGCACTGCTTCGTCATCCTGAATGCGTATCCCTACACGCCGGGTCACGTGATGATCGTCCCCTACGCCCACCTGGACGAACTGCGGAAACTTCCGTCAGAAGCGGCGATTGAAATGATGGCGCTCTCGCAGCGCATGGAGTCCGTCCTGCGCGAACTCTACCACCCCGACGGCATCAACCTGGGCATGAACATCGGCAAAGCCGCCGGCGCCGGCATCGCCGGGCACATCCACATGCACGTCCTGCCGCGCTGGGTGGCGGATGCGAACTTTGTTTCCGTGGTGGGCGAGACAAGGATTCTGCCGGAGACGCTGGAGGAGACGTGGAAGAGGATGACGGCCGTGATGCGGAAAGCAGCCCCTAGCGGATGAACGCAAAACCGGCGGCGAGACATAGGAACACCAAGAATCCTATCGTGAACACCATCGCCTCTCTCCGCATCTGCGGTGTGATCGGAGGGAATACGTCGATTGGACCTAGTTCTATCGCCCTTCTCCTCGATTGAAACCAGTCAGACCAGCCAAGCGACTTTCCACGAAGAGAGTTCCAAATAGCGGCTCCGACACCGAAGCACCACAAGGCCAGAAACAATAACCCCATCAAGGCCCAAAGGTCACTCGACATGGCTCGCAGAGCGCGAGCCTTGAATGTGGCCGCCAAGCCGGCCGTTGCGATGCTGGCCCCAAACAGACATATCAACACTCCAAACGCGCGAAGGGAGTTCCGCGTCGAAGTATCGAGCACCATGCGCTGATAGTAGCCCTCTTCGCCGGGCGCAAAGACTGACAACCGCGTCGGGTTCCTCATCACAAGGAACCCAAATGTCGCGACTGGCAACCCGAAGAGTGCGCCGACAATACCGCCCATCCTAAGCCCCGCAAATGCAATGAAATTATAGCCTTCGGCCGACTAGCCTCTCTATCTCCAGCTTCGACCCCGCATCTGCTCCCACCTCGTTACTTCGCCTTCACGAACTTCGCCAACGGCACCACCTCGACTTTCTTCCCCAGCGCATACGTTTTGTCGCCAGGATACAAAACATAGAGGTGATCAAGCCTGAGATCGGCGAGAGACGTCCGCATTGACGGGGTAAGCGTCGGCGCATCGGCGCGCTTGCATTCAATCCCGATGCGGCGACCGTCCTTGAATAGAAGCAAATCGAGTTCCGCTCCATTATAGGTTGCCCAGTAGTAAGCCTCGTCCGGACGGAACGACTTCAGCACTTCCTCCACTGCATAACCTTCCCACGACGCACCCACCTTCGGATGATTTTCGAGATCACGCTGGTTTGTAATGCCCAAAAGCGCGTGCAGCAGTCCGGTATCGCGCACATAGACTTTCGGCGACTTCACCTGCCGTTTGCCCAAATTCTCAAACCACGGCGGCAACTGGCGCACCATGAAAACCCCGGTCATCAGATCGAGGTAGCGCCGGACTGTGGATTCGTTCACTGCCAGAGCTCGAGCCAGTTCGGCCGAATTCCAGATCTGCCCATGATAGTGAGCGACCATGTTCCAGAACCGCCGCAGAGCAAACGCGGGAATGGTGCTGCCCAGTTGAGGGACATCGCGCTCGAGAAAAGTTTGCAGAAAATGCCGGCGCCAGGCCAGCGAATCGGACTCCCCGCGCGCCGTGTAAGCTCTGGGAAAACCGCCGCGCAGCCAGTGTCGGGTCTGCGCGGACGCTCCTAGATCGGAAAGGCGGAAGCCCTCTAGGGGAACCGTCTCCAGCCTCCCGGCAAGAGTCTCGGAAGACTGTCGTAGCAGATCTGTCGATGCGCTGCCCAGAATGAGAAATCGCGCGGGGAGCGGCGACCGGTCGGCCAGCACCCGCAAGAGCGGAAAAAGGTCGGGACGGCGTTGGATCTCGTCAATGACCACCAGCCTCCGGAGAGAACGCAGAGCTGTGTCCGGCTCGGCCAGCCGGGCAAGGCTCTGGGGGTCTTCCAAATCGAAATAGTTAAGCGAATCGGGTGTGACGAACTGCCGGGCCAGCGTAGTCTTGCCGCATTGCCGTGGCCCTAGAAGGGCAATCACACGGCTGCGCCGCAAGGCGGCACGGACCAAAGCAAGATCAGCTTGACGGTTAATCATGGAATAATAGTACCATGAATATCCCGCTTCATGTGCGGGATATTCATGGTATACACCAAGGGCCCTTTGGGTTAGCCAGCGAGCTCTTCCATCTCCCGTTCATCGATCACATTTACCCCCAACTCCTTCGCCTTATCCAGCTTCGACCCCGCATCCGCTCCCGCCACAACGTAATCCGTCTTCTTGCTGACGGAGCCGGTCACTTTCCCTCCGGCGTCTTCAATCATCTTCTTAGCCTCATCGCGGGTGAAATGCTTCAGAGTCCCAGTCAACACAAATGTTTTGCCAGCAAGCTTCGTGCCCCGTTCTTTCTTCTGGCCGGTTAACCTAAGGCCGGCCTCGCGCAACCGCTCGACCAGTTTGCGATTGGCCGCAATGCTGAAGAACTCCACAATGCTTTCGGCGATGCGCGGACCGACTTCATTCACGTTCTGAAGGTCTTCCACACCAGCCTTCTCGAAGTCGTCCATCGATCCAAAATGCTCAGCCAGAAACTGTGCCGTGCGCTCGCCCACCATCCGAATGCCAAGCCCGTAGATCACCCGCTCCAGCGGCAGCTTCTTTGAATTCTTGATCTCATCGAGGATGTTCTGCGCCGATTTATCCCCCATGCGTTCCAGGCTGAGCAGGTTATCCTTCGTAAGCTTGTAGATGTCTGCGACGTTCTTCGCCAGTCCGCGCTCGGTCAGTTGAGTCACCAGCGCGTCGCCCATGCCGTCGATGTTCATCACTCCACGCGAAGCAAAGTGCAGAATCGTGCCCATTAGTTTGGCGGGACAATTCGCATTCACACACCGGTAATCGACTTCGCCCTCCGTACGAACGACTTTGTTTCCGCAGACCGGGCACTTCTCAGGAATTTCAATTTCCTTTCTTCCGCGAGGATGATCTTTATCGTCGATCACCTTGGCGACTTTCGGAATCACGTCGCCGCCACGCTCCACCTGCACCCAATCGCCGATCTTGATGCCCAGGCGTTCGATTTCGTCCACGTTGTGGAGAGTCGCGTTGCGAACGGTTGTCCCGCCGATGGCAACCGGAACCAGTTCAGCGACCGGCGTAAGTTTGCCGGTGCGGCCAACCTGCCATCGCACGGATTCCAGCTTCGTAATCCCGGCGCGCGCCGCATACTTGTAAGCAATCGCCCATCGCGGAGCTTTTCCCGTGAACCCCAATTCGTCCTGCAAAGAAGTTCGATCGACTTTGATGACGATCCCGTCGATCTCATAAGGCAGCGACTCGCGGTTCTCTTCCCACTGCTGAATAAACACCCATGCTTCGTCGACGCTGTGGACCAGTTTGCGGTTTGGGTTGACTTTGAACCCGGCGGCGCCAAGAGCCGCCAGCGTTTTCGAATGATGATCAAAATACGTGCGGCCGTTTTGCAACAGAATGTAGGGAAAATAATCGAGGCGGCGCTCCGCGGTGATGTTGGAATCAAGCTGCCGGACAGTGCCAGCGGTAAAATTGCGAGGGTTGGCGAAAGTCGGCAGCCCATGCTGTTCCCGTTCTTCGTTGATTTTCTTGAACGACGCGGTGGGCATAAGCAGTTCGCCCCGAACCTCAAAATCTGCGGGGATGCCAGCCTTCGTAAGCTTCTCTTTTGGAATCGAAAGCGGCACCGAGCGCACGGTCCGCACGTTGAGCGTCACATCCTCTCCCACGCTTCCGTCGCCGCGAGTAATCCCGCGCACCAACTTCCCGCCTTCATAAATCAGCGCCAGCGACATGCCATCGAGCTTCAATTCGCAAACGTAGTCCACCTCAGTCCTGCCACTCAGTTCATGTACGCGGCGTTCCCAGGCCCGCAATTCTTCTTCGTTATAAGTGTTGTCGAGCGACAACATGGGCGAAGAGTGCGGCACCTTGACGAAACCCTCGCGCGGCTTGCCCCCGACTCGCTGCGTCGGCGAATCTGCCGCGATCAGCCCTGGATTTTCCGCCTCCAGATCCTTCAGTTGCTGCATCAGCTTGTCGAACGCGGAATCGCTGATCTCCGGTTGGTCGAGGACGTAATAAAGATATTCGTGGTGGCGAATCTTCTCCCGGAGGGATTCGATCTTCTTTTCGAGGTCTTTTGCGGAAGCCATCGGGCAGATTATAGCCGTGGACAACAAAAACGGGCTGGCGTACGCCAGCCCACGAATACTTTACAACTTCACACCAGATCGTCTAGCTTCAGCGCCTGAGCCCCGCCTTTCCACGACGCCTCAAACTGTTTCTGAACGAATCCCGCGTCATACTCGCGCTTCTGCTGCAGCAGGGTCTGACGCAACCCCCACAGCGATCGCGGATTTCGCAGATTCCGGTCCAGATCCTCGCGAAACACTTTCTCCGCTTCCGTTGCGTCTCCATTCATCAGCAGCGTGGCGCCCAGGGATTCACGCACCGGGTAGAACCAGTCAGGCGGCTCGCCATACTTGAGCGTGTCCTGAATGGCGACAGCATCCTGCAGCATGGCGATTGCAGCGTTGTCGTCTTTTCTTGCCACCGCGATTTTCGCGCCCAGAACATCCTTCGCGATCTTCATGATGTCTTTGGCCTTGTTGTTGATCGGCATCTGGAAAATCACATCGGGAGGAGTGGCCGCTTCGGCGTCGGAGACGATCTTGTACTCCAATTCGGCATCCGTCACTCTCCCCGTGCCCGCCAGGGCCATCCCGCGAGCGAAGTGCCAGAACACGGTTGCCGTCTTCATCGCTGCATCGGGCTGAGGCATCTTCAGGATTTCATTCCAATGATGGAAGCGAACCTCCACCGCTACTGGAATTGTCATGAAGCCTTCGAGCGGAGGCATGTCCTTCACGTGCGGGCCCACATTCCCGACCAGCAGGTCCGCATTCTTCCTCGACTCCGCATAGTTGCCGTTCATCGCCGCACACATGGCGATGAAGTGCAAGTTGTGGCTGTAGTACATCATTGGATAGATGCCCTGCACCCCGCTGGCCTTGATGTACGCGCGGTCCACAGCCGCCGCCTCTTCGTTAGTTTTGACGGCGGCTTCGTAGTCGCCGGTGCGAATGTAGACATGCGCCGGCATGTGCACGATGTGTCCCGCCCCGGGCGCAAGAGCGGCCAGCTTGTTCGCTCCCGCCAGCGCCCGCTCGGGAGTAGGCGAAGCCTCCACCGCATGGATGTAATAGTGGATCGCGCCCAAGTGACTGGGATCGCGCTTCATCACCGACTCCAGCGTAGACACGATTTCATCCGTCCCCGCCTCCGGCGTGCCATCGGGATGCCACAATCCCCAGGGATGCAAATTCATGCCAGCCTCGGCAAAAAGCGTAGCTGCATCCAGGTCGTCGGGGAATTCGCTGACGACCTGTCGCATCGCGTCGCGATATTCCTCCGCGGCCTTTTTCAAATCCGACTTGGGGTCAGCCGGAAAACGCTTGGCCAGAGCCTGGATATAAGCTTGATCACTGGCTGAAGCGTCTGAACACAACGCCACCGCCTTTTGCACGGCGTCGTGGGCGCGCACGTAGCGGTCGGGATCGGCTGGATCGTTATAGTTCGGCCCCACAGCCTCGGCGATGCCCCAGTGCGCCATGGCCAGCTTGGGATCGAGCTCTGCGGCATGCTGAAACGAGCGTGCCGCCTCGTCGTGATTGAAAGCGTAGATAAATCGCAGACCCTGATCGAAGAACTGCTGCGCTTGCGGATTCTTCGTGGAAACAGGGTGATGAAGGTCCCCCAGCCCAGTCACCAGCGTGACAGGATGCGACTGGGCATGCGAGGCATGGTCCTGAGCCATAGCGCTCAGGCACAGAAGCACTGCACAGAGAACGTGCGCCAGAGTTTTCATCTGGTCAATCCTCCTGAATCAGAATTGTAGGTGGGCGGTCACGGGAGAGTTAACAGGGAGACGCGCCCCTTTCCGAGCAGCCACAGCTTATTCCAAACTTGGACCGCTTGCCAAGTATGTCGTGATCGCGAGCAAAACAACTCAGGTACAATCCAGCTTCAATCCGGCCATGCAGAAAGCCGCTTTACTCTATAACCCTGACTCCGGCGGCAGCCGCGTGCGGCGCCAGGCGGAGTTGGAATCCGTGCTGGCGTTGCTTCGCGATGCGAATGTCGAGGCCCATCTCGTCCTCACTGACTCTCGCACTCACGCGGAAGAGAAAGCGCGGCAGGCCGTTCTGGCGGGTTGTGACACGGTTTTTGCCTGCGGCGGCGACGGTACCATTCACAACATGATTCAGGTGCTGGCGAACACCCGAGTTGCCCTCGCGATTTTGCCCATGGGCACAGCCAACGCGCTTGCTCACGACCTCGGCTTGCCCATGAATGTCGCCGCCGCGGCGGACGCCGCTCTTCACGCCGCACCCCGCCGCATCGCGCTCGGTCGCATACACTACCTCGACCTCGAAGGCCATCCCGGCAACCGCTTCTTCATCGTCGCGGCCGGGGCTGGAGTGGATGCCCACCTCTTCTATAAGCTCCACACCGGAACCAAGCAGCGCATGGGCATGGCCGCTTATTACGCCAAGGCCTGGCAGCTTTGGTTTACGCATCCTATGACCCGCTTTCGGGTTGAGTTTGCCGAGACCGGCACGGCCCATCCACGGAGGGCCGACGTCACAGAGTTGATGGCCGTGCGCATCCGCAATTTTGGTGGAGTGCTGCAGGAACTGGCTCCAGGAGCTTCCCTGGAGCGCGACGAGCTGCGGCTGGTTGTCTGTTCCACCGCCAGCCGCCTTGCCTATCTTCTCTACGTCACACGCGGATTCCTGCGCCGCGATTGGAAGATTCCGGGCGTGGAACTGGCGTACAGCAAACAAGGTTCGTGCCAGTACCTGCAAGCATCAGCTTCCGCCGATGTCCCACAGCAGGCCCAACCGAAGGTCTATGTCGAGGCCGACGGTGAATTGGTGGGCACGCTGCCCGCCGAACTCACCATGGTGCCGGACGCGCTGACCTTGTTGGCTCCGCCACGCTAAATCGCCGCAACGCTCATGTGGAGACAACCGCCTCGGCTGTGTGCCTCGGCTATAAGAGGAGCGCAGCGAAGCACTCCGAATGAACTGCGGGACCGGGAAGCATACCAGCGAGGCAAGTTTTGCAACCTTGTGCCACGATGCGCGTCCAATTAGTTTCGTAGAAGCTCTAAAGCCGCAGGCAGTAGCAATTGCCGGCACAGCCAAATAGAATCCTTAGACCACTTGGAACCCGTCACCCATTTCCTGACCGGCGCGTGCATGGGCCGCGCCGGACTCAACCGCAAGACGGCGCTGGCCACGCTTACCCTCACGCTCGCCGCCGAAGCTCCCGATCTGGATGTCCTCAGCCGTTTCGATGGGCCAGCGTTCGGCTTCGCGCATCATCGCGGATTTACCCACTCCTTCCTCGGCATCCCGATCATGGCGGCAGCAGTGGTTGGCTTCGTCTATCTGATCTGGCGTTTGCGCGGTCGCAAGTTGAAGAATCCGAATCTCCCTCCACGCTGGGGACTGCTCTTCCTCTACGCTTGCCTCGCCGGCCTCAGCCACATCCTCCTCGACTTCACCAATAACTACGGCGTGCGTCCGTTCTGGCCATTCTCCGAAAAGTGGTACTCCTGGGACATTGTCTTCATCTGGGAGCCCGTCATGTTCAGCGTCCTGCTTCTTGGATTAATCCTTCCATCGTTCTTCTCGCTGATTGACCAGGAAATCGGCGTCCGGGCTCCCGGACCGCGAGGCCGAGTCGCTGCTACTTTCGCACTGGTAGGCGTGGTGTTGCTCTGGGGCCTGCGCGACTACGAGCATCGGCGCGCGGTGAATGCTTTGGCCGCTCGCACCTATCAGGGCGCCGACCCGCTGCGCGTTTCCGCCTATCCCGCACTGACGAATCCGTTCCATTGGTATGGAGTTGTAGAGACGCCTGCTTTCTTCGCTCTTGCCCGCGTGAACTCGCTGGGGCCCGAGGTCGATCCTGAGGACCAGCTCGACATCCACTACAAGCCCGAGGAAACTCCCGTCACGTTGGCTGCGAAGAACTCCTATATCGGACGCGTATACCTAAGCTGGGCACAGTACCCGATCACCGAAACCGAAGCCCTCGACCCGCCGGAAGGTGGCTACATCGTGGAGTTCCAGGATCTGCGCTTCGTGCAGTTGCCCAGCGTGTTGGGCCGTCGAGATGGACCGCGCCGGGCCCTCAGCGCAGGTGTTCAGCTGGACAAGAACCTGCAGGTTGTCGGGGATGTCTATGGCTCCAGCGAAAAGCGCCGGATCGCCCCCGAACCGCGTTGAGTCAGAACATGTGGAACAGCCGCCATCGGCAAGCCCGGGCAGGCTCTCGGCTGGCGAGCGCAGCGAGGCGTTCTCAGGTCTATAGCTCTACCGGTCAGAAAAGTGGTGCAGTTTGAGAAATTTGTCATTCCGACGCTCAAGGTTATCGCGCGAGGAATCTGCTTTCACCCGGCCAACCGCAGACTCCCTTCCGTCCACTCTGGGCGCTTGACGTACTCCCCTTCCCGGCCCAGAATAAGGATTCGGTCCCGAGGTGCTCATGCTGCCCTATCTCTTCGTCCTGCTCGCCATCGCCGTCCGTTTCCTGCCGTTCCTCGGTCCCTTGAACTTCCTGCCGCACGCCTGGCACTTTACTCCCTTGGCCGCGTCGCTCTTGTTTTTCGGCGCGCGTGGTTCGCGGCGCCAGATGTGGATCCCTCTGGTGCTGTTCGTGGCGACCGACGTTGTCCTCACCAAGTTCATCTATTCGTATGCCTTGTCCTGGGATCTCCTGGTCACCTGGGCCTGGTATGCGGCAATTCTGTGGCTCGGGACCAGCCTGCGCGAAAAATCCGGCCCCGTCCGCGTAGTGGGCGCTGCCCTCACCAGTTCAGTTTCGTTCTTCCTGATCAGTAATTTTGCGGTATGGGCTGCCTGGCCGGGGATGTATCCCAGAGGCTTCAACGGCTTGATGATGTCCTACTCTGCGGGTCTCCCATTCTTCCGCGGCACCGTTGAAAGCGATCTGTTCTTCTCCATCGCTATGTTTGGAACCCCAGTGTTCCTGCTGGCGCTTTCCCGCTGGCTGCACAAGGCTTCCGGCGACCACATCGCCGCTGCGTAGAAAAACATGTGGGGACAGCCGCCTCGAGAGCCTGCCCCGAGCGAAGCCGAGGGGTCCAGCCGAGCCTGGCGAGCGATCAGCGAATCTCTGCCGTGCGGGTCTTTCGCCACCGTAGCAGCGCGAACGTCAGTCCGCACCCCGCAACCACCCCCAGCACCCAATAAAAGTGTCGCTGGAAGACTGTCCCAATCAATCCCACAATCTGCGGTCCGAACCACAGCGTCAGCAACGAAAGCACCATAAAGCGCACGAATCTTCCCGCGAAGACCGCCGCCAGAAAGTCGCGGAACCGCATCTCAAACACCGCCGCCCCGAGGACGAAGATCTTGAACGGCATAGGCGGCGGCAACATTCCAGGAAACATCAAGGCCCAGAATTCGTGCTGTTCAAACGAGCGGTGAATCCGCTCGAAGCGCTCTTCTGAAATCCGCTTGCGCAGCACCTTTTCGCCGCCCAGATATCCGATGACGTAAAGCGGAATGCTTCCCATCGCCGACCCCAGCGAGGCCATCACCACATAGAAGAGCAGCAGCCTGTGATCCCGGTACACGTAAAACGCTACTGCCGCATCCACGGGCATGCCCAGCAGCGCAGAATCCGCGAAGGCGATCGCGAACACACCCCAAATCCCCAGCGGCGCGAGCAACTGCAAAATCCACGCCGAGTACCTGGCCAAAATGTGTCCGATGGTTTTCAAAGGAAATTCAGTCTACGTGAAAAGCCCTCTCGTATTCACACTGCTGAAACAATTCGCGGTCATCCGCCCCTAAACACTTGGTTTGGCAGCAGGTTACTCCTTAAGTCACTATTGCACCGATTATGATGCACATTTCATCACCTCGTAACATTCCCTTGCTACAACTGGATTGTGGATCTGCATGTCTACAACACGCTGATCCTTTCCGACCTGCACCTCGGTGCAGAGACCAGTCACGCCCGCGAAGCTACGCGCGTGCTGAAGGACAACCGTTTTCGCCGGTTGATCCTGCTGGGCGACATCTTTGCGGACCTCAACTTCGCTCGCCTCACCAAAGAGCACTGGAAGTTCCTCGGCTACATTCGCAAGCTGTCAAATCCCAAGCGCAATGTCGAAGTCGTGTGGGTGGAAGGCAATCACGATAACGGGCTCACCAACATCATGTCGCACCTGGTGGGCGTCCGCGTCTATCAGCACTATGCCTGGCAGTATGACGGGCGGCGGCACATCGCGATTCACGGCCATCAGTTCGACGGTTTCCAGGTCAGCAATGTCCGGCTTAACACGCTGGGCACGTCGCTGTACCTTCAACTCCAGAAATTCGATTTCAAAGGCAATCCCATCGCCCGGCTCATCGACCGGTTGAACACGCGCTGGCTCCGCATGTCGTCGAAGGTATCCGCTGGAGCTTTGCAATACGCGCGTCAGCACCGTGCCGATCGTATTTTCTGCGGCCACACTCACCAGGCCGTCCACGCCGAAGACGATGGAATTCACTACTACAACGCAGGCGGCTGGGTCGATTCCCCGCTGACCTATCTAACCGTTGACGAACAGGGGGTTCGCATCCATGAGTTCAACCAGCATGAATACGACGATCGAGTTGACGATCGTGATTCCAGCCAAGAACGAGGCCAAGCTGATTCCACACTTGCTGACTTCGCTGATGAATCAGGACTACTCGAAGATGTCGAGTACGAGGGTGTTGGTCGCTGACGCCAACTCGACCGACGGCACTCCCGGCATTGTTCTCGGCTTCCGCGACCGCTTGAACGTCAGCGTGATCCGAGGCGGAATGCCCTCCGTCGGCCGCAACCTGGGCGCCGCCCGAGCCGAGAGCACCTACGTTTTATTTCTCGATGCCGATATCGAACTGGCACACGCTTCTGTTGTTCGCCGCGCCGTCGAACTGGCTCAACGCAAGCAACTTCATTGCGTGACTACGAACATCCTTTGCCGCGGAGGCAGTTGGATCGACAAGTTGCTTTACGCCGGCAACGATTGCTTCCAGTACCTCTCTTGCCTCCACCACCCTTTCGCCACGGGCATGTTCATGCTGTTCGACGTGAAAAAATTCCGCGAACTCGGAGGATTTCACGAACAGGTTCTCTTTGCCGAGGACTACCTGCTCAGCCAGCAGGTCGACCGCAAACGTTTCGGCATCGTCCGCGGTGGCGTCTACACCACCAATCGCCGCTTCCAGAAGATGGGACATCTCCGCGTGGGATGGCTATTCCTGAAGACCGCCATGAACTACTGGAACGAAAACTACTTCCTGCGCGATCACAAATACTGGCAGACCTAAGGCGAGGACGTTTCTAACCAGATCTTCGATTTTCCCCGGCGCCCACAAAAGACAGGATCCAGCGAACCGGCTGGATCCTGTTTTCGCTTCAAGTAAGCAACGTATTCGCTTCTCCTAGAAGCGGAACACGATCCCCGTCGACAACCGCACGTTGTTCTGCGTCGTGTCAAAGAATCGCGTCTGCACATAGTCTCCCTGAAACCGCCACGCAACCGGACGGATGATCTTGTAGTCGATGCCGCCGCCCAGCCCGGTCGCAAACGAGTTATCCGAGCCAGCGCTGCCGGCATTCACATGCGCGCCTCCGAACAGTGCTTCCGCGAACGGACGAAACTTGCCGACGGAGAACGAGACTCTCGGCCCAAACAGAAAATTGTGCTCGGTAACACTGGCATTCAAGCTGGGGCAGGCGGATGTTCCTCCTCCGCCGCCGACAGGGACGACCGGGCAAGGGCCCGGAAAGTTCTGCGAGCCGTAGTGGCTGTCAAAGTCACCCACAAACCCAACCCAGGGAACGATCTTGCCTTCTACCGACGCCTCCCAGCCATTCGTATTGGCACGGTCGATCGAAGACAGGTTGGTGTTGTAGTAGGAGTAGCCGAAGAAAACGTTTCCGCTGGTAGGAATCTGCGCTCCCGCCAGACCTGCGAATGAAAGCAGCGCCAAGAAGATGAGTCCGGTTTTTCTCATGAGTCTCGACCTTACCTTTCTACTCGGAACTGAAATACGGTGGAGCGATGGTTAGATGCCACGCAGCAGAAATGCGTCACCGGAAGGTCGCCGGGATTCCCGAGGTAGCTTCGGAGGGCTTCATCTCCGGCCGAGTCAGGAGACTTGGTTGGTTTCGGATCAGAATCCAAACACGATGCCGTTACGGTCAGCCGCACTCGTTCTTCTCCCGCACTCGAGGGCTTCATCCTGCCTGTAATGTCTCCAACCCCAGGCCAGGCAGGAAGTTTCGAACGCGGAAGCGCATCGCACATTCGCGAGCGCGAAGTCGTTTCTCAGAAGCGCCACACCAGCCCCGTCGATCCCCGAAAATCGTTCTGGGTGGCGGTAAGCAGGCGGGAACGGTCGTAGTCGAACTGTGCGCGCCAGGAAAAGTTCTTCATGAAGAGCAAATGGAACTTGTGATCCACACCCACGCCCCCGTCCTCCACCACAGGGTAATGCGTCATGCCACCCGATGTGGTTCGTTGTGCCCCGCCCATCACCTGCGCGAACACGCGCCACTTCCCGAAATTCTTGGAAACTCGGGGCCCCAGAAGGGCGTTGTACTGCTGCAGCCCTTTCCGGTAAAAACCGCTCCCATCCAGTACCACTCCAAGGTACGAGAACCGGGGAAGCGGGATCTCCTCCACCGACGCATTCCATCCCCGGACCGTATACCGGTTTACCACATCAACGGTATCGCCATAAGAAACTCCTACATACACGTTTCCACTCGGGAGCAGTTGCGCCCTCGAAATAGTCGGCAACAGCATCAAGCTTAGGAATGCCACAACCACGGCTGCGGTTTTCAACACGAAAATAAGTCCTCCCCGGCAATTGTGCCAGCAGCAAATTCTACCTGAATGCGCGAAATTCGTTAGATGCAGTGTAACGGAGACCCAGGATGCCCCATCCCCAAAATTGTCCGGCTACAGGACTGGGACGCCATGCTCAAAAATTACGTTCTTTTCATGATTCCAAAACCACTCCCTGCGCGTCTATCTATTAGCATGGAATCTACCAACACGAATTGGCCAACATGGTTGCAGCCCCACGGGCCGGCTGCTTTTGCAACACAACCGAAGGAGTCGAAGTTGAAACTCAGTTTGGAAGCTCGAAATTGCGGCGATGTGATGATCGTTCACTGCCAGGGCCGCATCGTCTATCGTGACGAGGCTGCAGCCTTCTCGCGCCTGGTCACTGAAATCATCGAGAACCGCGGCAAAGTCGTTCTCGATCTTGGTGGCGTCAGCTCTATCGACAGTGCCGGCATCGGCGAACTGGCTTTTCTGTATACCTGGGCACGATCCCAAAACGCGGACCTGAAATGTGCCAACCCCAGCCCGCTCGTCCGCCAACTGCTCGATCTTACCAACCTCGATTCAGTCCTCGAGATTCATCCCAGCCTCGACGAAGCCCTGGCGGCGTTCCAGTCTGGAGAAGTCTGCGCCGATTGCTGATGATTCTCTGTCCGCGTTGAATTCGGCTGGAGCAGGCCTTCCAGGCCTGCGTTAAAGCCCAGCATTTGAATTGGGCTTAAGCCCCTGAGGTACTTGCCGCAGCATCCCTAACTCTCCCGCTGAAACCGATACCGCCCTGCCCGCTCCACCGCCACCGCCTCAGCCACTTTCAGAAGCGCTCGTGCTGCATGCGAGAGTCCCGCTTCCTTGCGATAGATCAAGCGCAGCTTGCGTTGTACCCGCAACTCCCGCACCGGAATGCGCACCAGTTCTCCACGCGCCAGTTCCGCCTCCACGCTGATCTCGGGCATGAAGGCCACGCCGTTTCCCATGGCGACGAATTGTTTGATGGCCTGCAACGTCGGCAACTCCAGCCCCATATGCAGCGGCGTCTTGTGCCGTTCAAATGTCTGCAAAACTTTCTCGCGGTAGGGCGACGAAACAATATGAGCCACAAACGACTCCGCTCCCAGCTGCCGGATGCTCACCTCCCGCGCCGACGCCAACGGATGCTTCGGCGGCACCACCAGCACCAGTTCGTCCAGATAAGTCACCACCGAGTGCAGCCGCGGTTCCTCCGGCTTGTACGACAGCACACCCAGTTCCGCGCTGTGCTGTAACACATCGTCCGGAATGCGGCTGCCCAGCGACCGCTGCACCGTGATCTTGATCATCGGATGCAGTCGCCGGAACTCCGCCAGCACCGGTAACAGATAAAGTGCCGTAAATTCATTGGCCGCGATCACCAGCTTGCCCTTCTGCAGTTCCCGCAACGATGCCAGCGATTCGTGCGCGTCATGGCGCAGATTCAGCAGTTTCTCCGCGTATTCGTAGAGCACTTGCCCCGCGTCGGTCAGCACTCCTTCCCGCGACGAACGGTCGAACAGAGCTTCGCCCAGTTCATCCTCCAGCTTACGGATGGTCTGGCTCACCGCCGACTGGGTCCGGTGCAACTTCTCGGCTGCCCGCGAGAACCGGTGTTCACGAGCCACCGCCAGAAAGACTTCGAGCTGGGAAAGTTCCATTTCCTATCTCCTTATATAAACTTCAATACTCATTAGCATATCTTATTATAGAAGACATTCTAATGATCACTAAAGAATTATAAGTTTTGCTTCAGCCTTGCCGCCCCGTACCATAGAACAGAAGAGCGGGAGAACCGGAGAACAGGGCGGCAGCAGAGCGCCAAACCGTTTTCCCGAAGGAAGCCCATGTCTACCCAGCACGTCCGCATCACCGTTTTCGATACCACCCTGCGCGACGGAGAACAGTCGCCCGGGTGCAGCATGAACCACCAGGAAAAGTTACGCCTGGCGCATCAACTCGACCGTCTCGGTGTCGACGTGATCGAAGCTGGATTTCCCATCGCCTCTGATGGCGACTTTGAAGCCGTGAAGGCGATTGCCGCGGTCATCCGCCGCCCCATCGTTGCCGGATTGGCCCGCGCCTGCCGCCCCGATATCGAGCGCGCCTGGGAAGCCTTGAAACACGCTGCCCGTCCCCGCATTCACGTCTTCCTCGCTACCTCCGACATTCACTTGAAGTTCAAGCTCCGTATCACGCGCGAGGAGTGCCTGGCTCACGCCCGCGAAGCCGTCGCCTTTGCCAAATCACTCTGCCCAGACGTCGAGTTTTCGCCGGAAGATGCCACCCGCACCGATCCTGAATTCCTCTGCCAGGTGCTCAACGCGGTCGTCGAAGCCGGCGCCACCACGCTCAATATCCCTGACACCGTCGGCTACACTGTGCCTTCGGAGTTCGGCGACCTGATCGCAACCATCCGACGCCGTGTCAAGGGAATCGAGACCGTCACCATCTCCGCCCACTGTCACAACGACCTCGGCATGGCGGTCGCCAACACCATGGCTGCCGTCGCCGCCGGAGCCCGCCAGGTCGAGTGCACCATAAACGGCATCGGTGAACGCGCCGGCAACGCTTCACTCGAAGAGATCGTCATGGCCATGCGCGTTCGTCAAGATCGCTATCCCTACGAAACGGCCATCGCTGCGGAACATCTGTTCCCCGCCAGCCAGTTGCTCAGCGAAATCACCGGGGTGCCCGTGCAGCCCAACAAAGCCGTCACCGGACGCAACGCCTTCGCTCACGAAGCCGGCATCCACCAGGATGGCGTCCTCAAAAACCCCTTGACCTACGAAATCATGACCCCGCAGTCCGTAGGCGTCCCCGACTCTAAACTCGTGCTGGGGAAGCATTCCGGCCGTCACGCCCTCGCCATTCGTTGCGAACAGCTTGGCTACCAGTTCGACCGCCGCGCCCTCGATGACATCTATCGCCGCTTCGTCCGCCTCGCCGACAAGATCAAGAAGGTTGAAGATCATCACCTCCTGGAATTGATTCGCGACACGCACAAGCCCTCTGCATCGGCCACTCCGCTGTTCGAGCCGCTGCAAACCCCGGTCGCTGCCGCCGCCGCCGCCAGCGCCGCAACTCAGGAATCTCCCCGCCCATTTCCCATGGCGCCGCAATCCAACCCCTTCAGTGTCCCCGTTTCCGCCCCCGCCGATCACCACCACGACCAGCAGCAGGAAGACTATCTCTGGGGCGTGTAGCAGTTCGGCCGGAGCCCAAGAAATGTTTATGTGGGGAGAGCCGCCCCCGGCTGTCCGCCGGGCAAAGCCCGGCCGAGCCGTGCCTGGCCGCGAAGCGGCGATTGAATGCAGCCCGCGGCGCAAGCCGTGGGTAAAACCAGAACAAGCAGTCAGCCCCGAAAGGGGCGAAAGACTACGAAAGCCGAGGTTGGTCCGTTAAACTAATCCCCGCATGCTCCTAACCCTGACCATCCTCCCCGGCGACGGCATAGGCCCCGAAGTCACCGAGCAAGCAGTCTTAATCCTCCAGACTGTTGCCAACGAATTCAGCCACGAACTCAAGCTCCAAAGTAAAAACATCGGCGGCGCAGCCCTAACCGCCGTCAACGACCCGCTGCCGCCGGACACAATTCAGGCCTGTCTCGCGTCCTCCGCGGTCCTGCTAGGCGCAGTAGGAAGTCCCGCCTTCGATCACTATCCCAACCATCTCCGCCCTGAAGCCGGGCTCCTCCGCCTCCGCCGCGAACTCGGCGCCTATGCCAACTTGCGCCCCGCCATCTGTTTCCCAGCGCTCGAAGATTGTTCCCCGCTGCGCCCCGATCTAATTCGCGGCACCGACATCATGATCGTCCGCGAGCTGCTCGGAGGGCTCTATTTCGGAGAACCGCGTTCCATCGCCGGCACGCCCGGTGCCCGCGTAGCCACGAACACCATGACGTACGGCGAACCCGCCATCGAGCGCATCGCTCGCGTAGCCTTCGACCTCGCAACCAAGCGCCGCCAGAAAGTTCTCTCCGTCGACAAAGCCAATGTGCTGGAGTGTTCCCGCCTGTGGCGAGAAGTCGTAACCCGCTGCGCCAAGGATTATCCCGGCGTCCAACTCTCTCACATGTACGTAGATTCCGCCGCCATGTCGCTGGTCCAGCGCCCCAAAGATTTCGATGTGCTCCTCACCGAGAACATGTTCGGCGACATTCTCTCCGACCAGGCCGGCGGAGTAGTAGGCTCGCTGGGCCTGCTGGCCTCGGCCAGCATCGGCGGCCCAGTCGGCGTGTACGAGCCAGTCCATGGATCCGCGCCCGACATCGCCGGCAAGGGAATTGCCAATCCCCTCGGCGCAATTCTTTCCGCGGCCCTGCTGCTGCGTCATTCTTTTCAACTGGAACGCGAAGCAGCTTGTATCGAAAACGCCGTCAGCGCCGTCCTGAATCAAGGCTTTCGAACCACGGATCTGGCCAGAGCAAACGAAACGCCGACCCCAACTTCCGAAATGGGACATCAAGTGGTTGAAGCAGTAAAGGAATTATCTGCGGCAGCAAAGCGCAATTGACAAAGTGCTCATGTGGGGACAGCCGCTCTCGGCTGTCCGGTCGAGCGAAGCTCGATTTTTTCCTTGCCAGCATGGCAAACTAAGACACCATTCTCAAACTCTGGGCGCGGGTCCACCGGGCAGCGTCTTAATAGTTTGTGCCCCCACCGCGGAACCCCCGTCATACTTCCCCGTCAAGTCATACCACCGTATCCGCACCAGCTCCAGAAACATGCGTGCCCCATCCACCAGGGGATGAATCCGGGTGTCACCGCTATGCCCCCAAAGCACCGCCACTTCCTCCACCCGAAACCCAAACTTCCGCGCCAGAAAAAGAATTTCCGGATCGAAGCCCCAGCGCTCGATCCGCTGCAGCGGCAGAATCGTTTGCGCGGCTCTCCGTGTAAACGCCTTGAACCCGCATTGCGTGTCCTTGAATTTCAGCCCCAGAATAATCCGCAGGAGAAAATTAAAGACCCTGCCAAAAAGCTGCCGGTGCAGCGACTGCCGCTGCGTCTGCAATTCCGCCCGCAGCCAGCGCGAACCGATCGCGATTTCCGCCCCAGAAACCAACGCCGCCAGCAACTTCGGCATCTCTTCAATCGGCGACGACAAATCCGCGTCACTGAATACCACCACCTCGCCCCGCGCCTCCAGCATCCCATGGCGCACGCTATAGCCCTTGCCGCGGTTCCCCGGATTCTCCACCAGTCGCACCGCAGGATCGTTTTCCACAAACCCGCGCACCACTTCCGCCGTGTTGTCCCGCGACCCATCGTTCACCACAATGACTTCCGCTTCTGCATTCCATCCCTGGGAGCGGACGTATCCCAACACCTTCCCCAGAGTTGCCCCCAGCCGCGCACCTTCGTTGTAGGCCGGAATAACGATGCTGTAAGTGATGTCCTTCAAAATGATCGTCACAAAAAAGGCTTCGCAATTGTACGTCGGAAGAAGCCGGTTAAGGAAACGCAGAACCGGCAAGCATCATCCAAATACTGAGCCCTGAGCCCTGAGCCCTGAGCCCTGAGCCCTGAACCCTGAACCCTGCTCCGCACCCTCACGCCACGCTGCGTCGTCCCACCAGCATGCTGAAAAACTCATTCACCAGTTCAGCGTCCCACAAGCCCTGGCGGGCTTCCTCGCGCATGGTCTCCGCGGCCTGATCATGGGACAGCGCGGGCTTGTAAGGCCGCGCCGTGCACAGCGCATCGTACACATCCACTACCTGCAAAACCCGCGGCAGAAGCGGGATCTCGCCCGTCCGCAACCCATCCGGATAGCCCGACCCATCCGCATGCTCATGATGATGCCGGATGATCGGCAGCACCAGCCGCAACGACTTCAGCGGCTTGCAGATATTCTCCCCGGTCACCGGATGCCGCTTCATAATCTCCCACTCCTCAAGCGTCAGGTCGCTGCCCTTCTTCAGGATTCCATCCGGCACGGCAATTTTGCCCAGGTCGTGCAAATATCCCCCGCGCCGCAACGCCACGATCGAATCTTCATCCAGCCGCAGATGCCGCCCCAAATCCACCGCCCGCGACGCCAGCCGCTCGCAATGCCCCTCAGTATAAGGATCGCGGCTTTCCACGATCAGACCCAGCGTGCACAGAACTGAATCCGCCGTTTCGAGTTCATCGGTGAATTCCTTCACCCGCAGCAGTGACTTCACCCGCGCCGTCAACTCTTCCGCCAGAACCGGCTTGTTTAGGAAGTCGTCTGCCCCGGCTTCAATTCCGCGCAACTTGTCCGAGCTGTCGCTTAATCCTGTGATCAGCACAAAAGGAATCAGCCGCGTTGCCGGGTCACTCTTCAGCTCACGGCACAACTCATACCCCGACTTCCCAGGCATTCTTACATCCGACAGAATCAGGTCGGGAGCTTCCCGCCGCACCTCAGCTTCCGCCTGCTCCGCGTCCGCTGCCGTCACCACTTCGTAGCCGCGCTGTGTGAGTAGCTGGCTCATCAGCCCGGCAATGCTGGGCTGGTCATCTACCACCAAAATCCGCGCAGCCTGCCGCCCTGTCGGCAACACGTGCATATCTCGATCAGAAGCCCCTTCCCGTTCGAAAGTTGTCCGGCTCTCACCGCTTACAGCCGGACGGTAGTCGTGAGGAACTCTCATGATGCAACTATGTCTGTACAACTATGTCTGTGTAGCTATGTCTGTGTAGCTATTTGTGTGAAGCTATCTCCCTGCAGCTGTCTCTTCCGGAACTGTTCGCATAATAGTCTTGGGAAGGGCATGGCTTCAGCCGTGCCGCTACCCGTCAACTAATAATCCGGGCTTCAGCCCCTGAGGGACCTTTCAACTTGCCTTTCGAGGGACACTCACTGAACTAGTCTTGATTCTACTGCAATCTCAAACCCGCCGTGCCGATCCACGAGCCAGGTGCGTTGTCAGATCCTGCACTCCAAACGTTGTCCAGCACCTTTCCCACTTCAGAACCAGCGCGCATGATTTGTGACCTCTGACCTTGTCCTGCCCGCTGTTTCCTGCGTAACCTCGTCCATGGTCCGCATCTCGCAATCGTGTATCCGGATAGCGCTGTTCGCCCTGATCATTCAAGCGAGCGCTGCCGCCGCCACCAAACCTCACACCGTCACTTTCGGTAAATGGACCACAGTCCAGTTCCTCCCCGATGCCGGCACCGGCGCACCAGGCGACAAACCGCTCACCCTGAAAGTTCGACCACTCCTGGTTGACGCTCGCATCAAGGAGTTCACTCTTGGCCCCGCTCACGACGTAACCGACCGCTTGTTCGTAGTCCGCCGCGCCTACCGGGTCAACGACAGCCTCCCCCAGGAATCCGCTTCCCCGCCACACTGGCAATGGCAACGCGGCGGATGGCTCCTGGTCGATCGCGCCATCGGCCACATTTCCCCCATCAACCTTCCCGAGTTCGATGCCTTCTACTCCGCCGCCAGTTGGTACCGCGACTATGCCGCCTACTGCGGCATCTCCGACGACGGCAAAAAAATCTACGCCATCGTAGCCCAAATCAGCCGCCGCAAACCCGTGCTGAAAAAGCCACTGACCGCCGAAGGCTCCGAGAAAGAAATGATAGAAATGAAAGATGCGGTCGCCGACTCCGCCTGCCCCACGCCCGCCTGGCAACGAGCCCCGGCCCGCGTAACCTTCGAACCCGCAGGCGCCCCCAAACAAACCTTCGCCATCCACGGCCACACAGTAGATTTGATGACCGAAGAAGTTGACGACGAAGAAGCCGCAAAATAAGACGGAACTTCTTCGCCACTCGGAAATGTCCAATTATTGAGAATTGAGAATTGAGAATTGAGAATTGAGAATTGAGAACCGAGAACTGCCCACTGCCCACTGACTACTGACCACTGACCCCTGCCCACTGCTACCCCGCCGCCAGTTCCTTCTCTTTCACCTTAGCGCTGGTCACCAGAATCACCGCCAGCACCACAATCACGCTCCCCATCACAATAAACCGGTCGACCCGCTCGTGCAGAATCAGCCAGCCCAGAAACACCGCCACCACCGGATTCACATACGCATACGTCGACACCTTCGAGGTCGGCACATGCTCCAGCAGCCAGATGTAGGCCGTATACCCGATCCACGATCCGCACACCACCAGATAAAGCACCGCGCTGACTCCGCGAGTCGTCCACACTACCCGCGAGAAATCTCCCAGCGCTACGGCAAACAAAAGGTTCCCCGCACCTGCCGCCGTCACCTGCCACGCGGTTGCGCTGAATACATCCATCCCCGATTGCCAGCGCTTCGACAGCACCGACCCCAGCGCCCACGAGAACGACCCCCCAAGCAGCGCCACCGAAGACCACAACTCCCGCCGCCCCAGCGTCGAGGACGAGTGCAACTCCGGCCAGAATAAAACCAGCAGCCCCACCATCCCCAATCCCAGCCCCGCCTTCCCACGCCACGAAATGCGATGGTGGCCCAGCAGCAGCGAGTCCAGCACCAGAAACCACAACGGCGTGATCGCGATAATCAACGCGGCCAGCCCCGAAGGCACCGAAAGCTCCGCCCATGACAGCGTCAGGTTCCCGCCCATCAGCAGCAGAATCCCCACCACCGCCGCCAGCGCAATCTGCCGCGCCGAATACCAGATCCGCCGTCCCGCCGCCGCGCACACCCCCAGCATCACCACCCCGGCAATCGAAAACCGCACCCCGCACATCAGCGCCGGAGGAATCGTCTGCACCGCAATGTCAATGGCCAGATAAGTCGAGCCCCAAAACAAGTACACCAGCCCAAAGGCAAGAATCACCGCAAACCGGCTTGGGCTCTGAGCTTTGGACATGTCAGTGAGAAAAGGGGAAGCTAAAACATATCAGACGAGTTCGACTACCAGGAGGATTCTAAACGTTGTCATCGTGAGCCCAGAACTACTTCAACTTCTCGTACTCCGCCCTCGCCGTCTTCAACACGGGAACATCCGCGTCCGCATCCTTCCAGACTGCGAAAAAATCCTGGTACGCGATTTTCGCCTTCGCCGTGTCGCCTTGCAGGGCATAGGCGCGCCCCAATCCCAAATGAGCCATGGAATAAAACACGCTGGTCGGAGCGACGCCACGGTGGTCGAGAATCTTCTGATACTCTGCCGCAGCCCTGACTCCATCGTGCATATGCAGAAAGCCTTCTCCACGGGTGTAGATGACCACGAAGCTGCTGACGGCACGCCGGTCCGAACCGAGTTCGTACGTATGGGCGGAATCGAGCGCCGCAACCGCCTGCGCTGGCTGGTTTCGCCCCAGGCTGATCATGGCTCGCGCCGCAGGAAGCTTCACTTGGTTGAGCAGAGTATCGTAGGGAAACTCCTTGCTCAAGTCTGTTATCAGCTTCTCGGACTGCGCCACGTCTCCGGCCTGGGCAAACAGGAGGGCAGCGTCACTGCGCGATTCCGGGCTCACGGAAAGGGCAAGCGCCGCATTCATTGTCTGCCGGGCCTCTTGCACGAAACCTGCATGGGCATCGCAAACTGCCTCGGCTGCTAGATTTGTCGCCGCCCAGTCCTTATTTCCGCGAGCCTGGGCGCCGGCCGCGCCATGCCCATGGGTCGCGCGCGCCCTGGCTATCTTTCCCTGCGCGCATTCGCCTTGCCCGCGCAGAAGATCGATGATCGGTTCATATGCTTTGCCGGCTGCTCGCGTAACCTCCTGCTGCATCGCGCTTTCGTCGCCGCGGGCGAAGGCGGTCCAGTAGAGCATCATGTGGAGAGACCAGGGATCGATCTTTTGTGCGATGGCCTGCTCCGCCAACGCCTTTGCTTCATCAAAACGATTCAGGTATTGATAGGAGACAGATGCATTCTGATAGGCGTAGGGATCCTTGGGATCAAGCCTCATCGCCGCGCTGGCGCTCGCCACCGCCTCCTCGTAGTTCCCCAGGTCCTGGTCCTCCAGCGACAGGTTGTCCAGGGGAACGGTGTCGCGCGGATAGGCCTGAATCCACTGCTCAAGAGTCTCTCGATGCTTGTCCACCTGTCCCCTGAACGTTCCGTAGTAGTGGGAGGAAATATAAAACCTTTCTCGCTCGCTGGCCCGCTCCTTCGCATCGAACGCCTTCTGTATATATTCAAAAGCGTCCTTGCTGTTGCCGGTGTTGCTGCTGGCCACTCCTAGTGTGGCCAGCGCCATGGCAAAATTCGGGTCGAGCTCAACCGCACGCTTAAGATGCGGAATCGCCGCCTCGTCGTTGAATTGCGCATGCGCAGCCTCACCCAGGCTGAACTCCTTCAGAGCATCCAGCGAAGACGTAGTGGCCGCCTCCAGCGGCGTATCGAACTTCTGCACCGATCCAATCGACTCGCCCAGCTTCTCGCGCAACTGAGAAGCCGCACGATCCAGCGATTTCAGCACCTGCTCTTTGCTGTCCGCTTCCGCCTGCTCGCGGGCCAGCGAGTCCCCATTCTGCGCGTTCACCGCTTCCAGCGTGATCACGTAATGGCTGCCCAGGCTGGAAATGGATCCGAGCATCATGGCCTTCACGCCTTCGCGCAGACATATTTCGCGTGCCACGTCGCTGGTCACGTGTTCGTCGCCCGATCGTCCCATGAACTTCAACGCTTCGCGAATCCGCGACTCGGGAAGGATATTCAGATAGGGAGACTGTTCCAATTGCACCGCCAGCGCCTGTTTCAGCGTCCCATCAAAAACCGCATCGCCGGTGGTGTTGATGAAATCGGCGAGCAGGATGCTGTCTTTTTCGGTAAGCTTTGCAGCTTGTCGTGAACGAAAATAGAATGCTCCGGCTACAAGCGCAGCCAGCACGGTCAGAGCCACGGGCGCCAGAATCTTCCATGGAATCTTCGCCGGAGTGACGCTGGCCGGCGCAGCACTCACACCGCTTGAGGCCGCGGCTGCCGATTTCTCCGCATCAGTTCCCAGTCCCGGCCGTCCCGTCGCAGCCGCGTTCTGACTCGTTTCCTGCGCAGCCCCGACCGGGCCGGAGTCGGCCGCCACCGACCGCCCGCTCTCCGTATCCCGCTTCAGCCGCTGCAGGTCGGCACGAATATCGGCTGCGTGCTGGTAGCGCAGGTTGCGGTCTTTCTCCAGCGACTTGTTGATAATGTCTTCCAGCTTTACCGGCAAGTCAGGGTTCAAGCGCACCGGCGAAGTCGGTGCCCGGTCCAGGATGGATTGAAAGACAAGCGCAGAAGTCTCTCCGCGGAAAGGCAACGTGCCCGTCGACATTTCATACAGCACAACACCAAAGGAAAAAAGATCGGTCCGCGAATCCAGTTCCTTGCCCTTGGCCTGCTCTGGAGACATGTACGCGACCGTCCCCAGTGTCGAGCCGGGGCTGGTCAAATGATCTTCGACCGCGACGTCCGTGGGCGCAGTCACCTCAGGCATGTGCGTCGGCGCGGCCGGACTCGTCGTTACCTTGGCCAGCCCGAAGTCTAGGATTTTGGCGTGTCCGCGCTTGGTCACAAAAATGTTTGCCGGTTTGATGTCGCGATGCACGATGCCTTCGGTGTGTGCCGCGTCCAGCGCATCGCCGATCTCGATCCCCAAAGCCAGGATCGCCTCCACCTCCATGGGACGGGCGCCAATCATGTGCTTGAGCGTGGCCCCGTCAAGAAACTCCATGACGATATAAGTGCGCCCATTCTCCTCGCCGATGTCATAAATCGTGCAGATGTTGGGATGGTTCAGAGCCGAAGCCGCCTTCGCCTCCCGCCGGAATCGCTCCAGCGCCTGGCGATCCTGTGCCAGGTCCTCGGGAAGAAACTTCAGCGCGACGAAGCGGCCAAGGCGCGTGTCCTCGGCCTTGTAGACCACTCCCATGCCCCCGCCGCCAAGCTTCTCGATGATCCGGTAATGTGAGATGGTTTGATCAAGCAAGGTGATGACCCCGCCCCACGGGCGCAGCCCATGCTACGGCGTAGCTTGTTGGAAGTCAAAATATGAAGCCTAAATATGGGGACAGCCGCGCTCGCCGCCCCCAGCGAACTCGCCAGGCGCAACCCGCCGTTACCAAAGGGGGTTACGCCACGCGTCCCGTCAAGCTATAATGCCTTAGTGATAGTGATGTCGACGGCTAGCCATGCTGCGCAACCTTTCCAACTCGTGTCAGGCCAATTCGCATCTGCCCGAGTGCCGGCCGCACTGCCTGTTTTGTCCAAGCCTGGTTGGCCCAAGCCTGGTCTGTCCAAGCCTGGTCTGCCCAAGAATGTTATGTCCAAGGCGCTATCGTGCCAACCTGCCTTCGCACCTGCGTCCCAGCCTCTTCGGTAGCGACTAATAAATCCTCCGCCTGATTCGCCTCGGCCCACCTGCGTCTGAACCAAGCCGCGTGTCCCGAAGCCGCACTTTACTGACCACCGGCCACGAACCACTGGCCACTGCCCTACGGAGGATTCCCATGACCACGAAAACCATGACCGCAATTGCCGGACCCGCTGTTACCGGACCAAAGATCAAGACGGCTCTCCCCGGACCCAACGCCAAGCGTGTGCTCGCCGGCGACCAGAAATATATTTCGCCGTCCTATACCCGCTCCTATCCACTCGTAGCCAAGAGCGGACGCGGCATCGTCGTCACCGACGTCGACGGCAACGAGTTCTATGATTTCTCCGCCGGCATCGCGGTAGTCTCCACCGGACACTGCCATCCCCACGTCGTTGCCGCCATGCAGAAGCAGGCCGGCGAACTCATCCATATGTCGGGCACGGATTTCTATTACGAGAGCATGGTCACGCTCGCCGAGCGCCTGTCGAAGATCGCACCCATGCCCGGCCCGCACAAAATCTACTACGGCAACTCCGGCGCCGAGGCCGTCGAGTGCGCCCTCAAGCTCGCCCGATACCATACGAAGAGGCCGAACATCATCGCGTTTTTCGGCGCGTTTCATGGACGCACCATGGGTGCTCTGTCTCTGACCGCGTCGAAACCCCAGCAGCGGCGCCGCTTTTCGCCCCTCATGCCGGGCGTGACCCACGTGCCCTATCCCGACCTCTATCGCGGACGTAAAGACGCCACGCAGGATCCCGACGCGTTCGCGCTAAGCTGCGCCCGCTTCATCGAAGAGAAACTTTTCAAGACCACTCTGCCTCCCGAGGAAGTGGCCGCCATCTTCATCGAGCCAGTCCAAGGTGAAGGCGGATACGTGGTCGCGCCCACCATCTTCATGCAGGAACTGCGCCGCATCTGCGATCGCCATGGCATCCTCCTTGTCCTCGATGAAGTGCAGAGCGGCGCGGGTCGCACCGGCAAGTGGTGGGCGGTCGAGCACACCGGAGTCGAGCCCGACATGATCTGCATCGCGAAGGGCATTGCCTCGGGCATGCCGCTCGGCATCACCCTGACCCGCTCCGAAATCATGGACTGGGTGCCCGGCTCGCATGCCTCAACCTTTGGCGGCAATCCCGTGTGCATTGCGGCAGCGCTGGCCACGCTCGACGTGATCGAGAAAGAAAATCTACTGGAGCACACCGCGGAAGTGGGTGCGCACATGCTGAAGCGCATGGCCAGCTGGCCCGCGAAGCTGAAGCTGGTAGGCGATGTCCGCGGCCGCGGCCTGATGATCGGCGTCGACATCGTGAAGGACAAGTCCACCAAGGAATACGCCGCCGCCGAGCGCGACCTGATCGTCGAGAAGGCCTTCGAAAAAGGCGTCCTGTTCCTCGGCTGCGGCCCCTGCTCGATTCGTCTGTGCCCGCCGCTGGTAGTGACCAAAGAAGAAGCCGACGTAGCCATGGACGTGCTGGAAGAGTGCATCCAGGAAGTAGGCAAGTAGAAGGGGATCGGACGGGTGGCCCACTCAAGCCGTCTTTTGGCTTGAGTGGGGCAGTCCGATCGCCGGACACAGTTTCCCCGCCGCTCGTTCGCGCTTTCGTGCTGTCCATTCCGACTCGATCTCAACCCGTCCCTCACCGCCAGTTGCGTAGTGGCCAAAACTGCTCCACTCCCACTCCTCAGGACGTTCGCACAATCCAGCCCTCACCGGATTTCGATGGATATAGCGCAGCTTTTCCACAAACTGAGGGTGATTTCGGATGTTGAAGTCGTAGTACCTCTTTTGCTTGAGTGGGGCAGTCCGATCGCCGGACGAATCCCGCTGCGGTTCGCTAAGCAGCAGATGAACATGCTCCGGCATAACCACGTACCCGTAAACCTGAAGCCTGAAACTGCGCCGCACCCGCTCCAAAGCTGACTCGAAGATTCGTCGGCTTGCATCCGTGGTAAACAGCCGACCGCGATGGTAGCACCAGAAAGTGACGAAATGACTCTGCCCGGTGTCGTGAAAACGCGTTAGTCCCCATGGCATGAGAACAATCTAGCGTTGTTCGTTGGCCTAAGTCTGTAACATGTGCACATCCCACTCAAGCCAAAGGACGGCTTGAATGGGCCACCCCCGCTCTTATCGAGGGCCACCCGCCTGATCGTCGAAAAGGCCTTCGAACGGGGCCCTATAGCATTACGCGCCGAACATCTGCTTTACCGTTTTCATGGGAAGGAAGAGACGGTTGGGATGATCTGGGAGTTCCAGGAAGCCGTACTTCTTATAGAAGGTCTTCGCCGGGTCGTTCTTGGCGTCCACTACTGCTGCCATGGAGGCGATTCGCTGGCTGTGATCGAGAGCTTGTTTTAGGGCGCTCATTAGCAAAAGCTCACCGACGCGTTGTCCCTTGAAGCTTAGGCTTCGTGCCAGGCGGCCTAGAAGCGTGGCCGGCAGCTCTTTGTATTTGGGAAGACCTAGACTGCGCATGGTCTCCTCGGGCACGCTGGTGGAATCGACCGCGTATTGCGAGAGCGTGTAATAGCCGGCAATGGTCTTGCCGTCTGGGGTTAGAACGAAGACCGCGGTCACGTGTTTCTTGATGTCCTGGCTGGCTTGTTGCTTGATGTAGGTGTTAAGGGGTTCGTGCTCGCAGGAAAAAGCCGTTCGATCATGTTTCTTCTTGTCGAACGGCTCGATGGCAAACTTGGCTGGGGAGCCTTCCGGCAATCAGCGGACCTCTTGCCTGAAGCGCCTGGCGGCGGTGATCGCCGCATCATTCGGTTGCGGAGGGTTTAAGAGGGCTTCGACAAAGATCTTCCGGGAGCGCTCGGACAGGGTCAGCACCTCGCTCTCGCGGATGATGCGGTGGGCGGCGTCGGTTGCGGTTGTCCTCAGGAAATCCGTGACGGAGATTCCGCGCAGGCTGGCGGCGGCCTCGATTAAATCCTTCTCCTTCCGGCTTACCCTGGCGTCGAGCCGGGCGCTTCGTTTGGTTGCGTACGCTGCTTGGGGCATCTCGGATTCTCCAGTAGTAGTGTACGGCGTTTTGCCGCACGTTGTAAAGGGGGGATATTAGGGGCGAATATAGACCGAAACTTCGGACCCAAATAAGGTGCTGCGGGGGGCATCCTTTCGCGATTTTTGCGAAAGGGTCGGAACGCCAATCCCTCATCTGGCGCGGGGCTTCTTTTCCTCCGGTTTCGCGCGCAGCAAGCGCCACGCTTCCCGGTAGCCCTCGTACAGATACCGATCTTTTTCCAGGCGTTGCATGGGGCATAGCATCGGCCCTTTCTTCAAATGATCTCCATTCACCAGCGCCCACGCCGGAATCAAGTACCACGCGTTCTCGGGGATGACGCACGCCGCGAAGAAATCGACTTGCTTCAGTGTGTAGGGCGAGCTGCGACGATTGCGCTCAAACTCGCATCGGTATCCCGTTCCCACCCGACAGGTGGTCGATTTCACCTGGACTCGCACGATGCGGCTCCCAAAATTGATGCCGACATCGAACGGCTGTGAATCTCCCCAAGGCTTCAGCACCTTGTAGCCATGGCGCATGGCTTCAGCCATGAAGCGCAGTTCGACCCACTCGCCGCGCTCCTTGAAAGTTTTGAAGAACTTGAATTCGGCCATCCGCCCCCGTCTTATGGCGACACAAAAGCAAAGGCGCGGCCCATGGGCCGCGCCTCGTTTTTCTGATTTTTTACTCTATATATTCAGTATAGCAATTTGAGAGGGGTAAACCCGCCACATTTCCCGGAATTATATCTCCCCGCATGTCAGCCACTTAGGGTCGATCGAGCAGCTTTTGCCTATTGACAAGATTTTGGACTGTCCCGGTTCGGGAGGGACAGGCAGTCGGTTCCCTAATTTGCTAGAGGAATCACATTCACACCGGGTTGGGGGAGTTACAGTTAGCCTGAGGATCTCTATTATGCTTTCTGGACGGGGATTTTCCAGGCGTTTGCTTTCCGGGCAAGCGACGCAGTCAGTGCTTCGTATCCTAAACTGGCTGGCGGAGCTTGCTTTGCCCGCGGAGAAGATTGCGGCGCATCATCGCACCGGGCGGCGGGGTGAAGAGGCGGCTTACTTTCATCTTCGGACGCTAGGGTACACCATGGTGGCGCGGAACTTCCGCTCGCCGCGCTGCCGGGGAGAGATTGACCTGATCGGATGGGAAGACGATACGCTTTGTTTTGTGGAGGTTAAGACGCGGACCACGCGCGATGTGAAGCCTGGGGAAGCGGCGGTGGACCGGCACAAGCGGCGGCAGGTGGCCGCGGTAGCACGGGAGTACCTGCGGCGCTTTCCACCTTCGTGCCAGTGGCGATTCGATGTGGTAAGCGTATACTATGGGCATTCGAAAGCGCGCCAGCCGCAGATTGAAGTGTTTCGCAATTCCTCCCTGACGGCTTAAAATGAAACATTCGTCTATCCTAAATAAAAGAGGTTTGTGAGTGCCTGAGCTTAGAAAAGATCCAATTGTTGGCCGCTGGGTGATTATTTCTACGGATCGCGCGAAGCGTCCCACGGATTTTGCGCGGGAGAACGTGAAGTTGAAGGGCGGCTTCTGCCCGTTTTGCTACGGGAACGAAGGCAAGACGCCGCCGGAGATTCAGGCTTACCGTCCGGGATCGAATGGCGGACCGACGTCGCAACACGATACGCCGGGCTGGACAGTGCGCGTGGTGCCAAACAAGTTTCCGGCTCTGGGGATTGAAGGAACGCTGAACCGGCAGGCCGACGGCATGTTCGACCGCATGAACGGCATTGGGGCGCACGAAGTGATTATCGAGACCCCGGACCACAACGCCAGCCTGGCGACTCTGCCTCCGAAACGGATTGAAGACGTGCTGTGGACGTTTCGCGACCGCATCCTCGATCTGAAAAAAGACCGCCGCTTCAAGTACATCCTGCTGTTCAAGAACCACGGTGAGGCGGCGGGAGCGTCGCTGGAGCACGCGCACTCGCAACTGATCGCACTGCCGATTCTGCCGATCAACGTGGTGCAGGAACTGGAAGGCGCGAAGCAATATTATCTCTATAAAGAGCGTTGCGTGTTCTGCGACATTATTAGACAAGAGACGGAGAATGGGAGCCGGGTGGTGGCGGAGAACGAAAACTTTCTAACGATTGCGCCTTATGCGCCGCGGTTTCCGTTTGAGACGTGGATACTGCCGAAGCAGCATGAGTCGGCGTTTGAGAATTCGTCCTCAGCCATGTTTGAGAATCTGGCGAAGGCGCTGAAGACTTTGCTGATTAAGGCCGATCGGGTGCTGGACAATCCGCCCTACAATCTGGTGGTGCACACGTCGCCGGCGCAGGATCCGACCAACGACCACTATCACTGGCACATGGAGTTCATGCCGAAGCTGACCAAGACGGCGGGATTTGAGTGGGGCACGGGTTTCTACATTAATCCCACACCGCCGGAGGAAGCGGCGAAGTTTTTGCGCGAAGCGAGCGTGGAAGAGCCGGTGCCGGTGACGGTCGGGTAGAGGACGCGGGGCTTGTGGCCGGGAACTCGAGTTCAGGCAAGAAAAATAGGGCACGGCTTGGAGCCGTGCCCTTTGCAGTTGGACGGAGAGAGAAGTTGATGGCTAAGGACGACCTGCTGGGGAGCCCCTGCCACAACAATTTCTCATGCAGTTTAGGCCAGGCATTGGAAGGTAATTGTCACAGAATTGTAAAAAGATACCTTAGCCCTGGGTGCGATCCTGGAATTCTTCGTGCCAAGCCATTTGGATGGCTTCGAGCTTGCCTTCGTTGGAAGCTCCGGGATCGCCCTTGAAGTCGGGCAATTCGGTCACGTAACGGTGCAGGTCGGTGAAGCGGACGGTGAGGGGATCGAGATCGGGATGAACTTCGGAGAGCAGGATGCCGAGGTCTTCGGCGTTTTCCCAGGTGAGAGATTTAGGCATGGGGAGTTCCTCGATAGCAGCTAGCCGTTAGCTCTTAAGCTCTTAGCCATTAGCTTATCAGCTACCTTCGCGGCTCCTGCCGACATTGGCCAGTGCCAGGGGGCTGAATGCTAACTGCTAGTTGCTAACTGCTTAGTGGTGTTCTTCCGATATGTAGTTGCGGTTCCAGGCTGGGATCTCGACGACTACCTTACCCGGCTTCGTGACCTGCACCTGGCAGCCGAGACGCGAGTTTAACTGCAAATCGGCGGCCATGTCCAGGCGGTCGGCTTCATCGTCCTCCATGGGCGAGAGATTTTCGGCGCCTTCTTTGATCCAGACATGGCAGGTGGTGCAGGCGCAATTGCCGCCGCAGGCGTGGTCGAGCGTGACGCCGTAGTTGAGGGCGATGTCGAGGATCGACTCCTCCTTGCCGTGATCCTCGTAGGGCAGCTTGCCGTGCTCGAACTGGACCGTCTTGCCCTCGGGCAAGAACGTTAGCTGCACGGTGTTGTCGCCGGGAGCTTCTTCGGTGGCTGTACCGGCGCCTTGTGTTTTTTCGTCTGACATACTTTGCTCCAGAAAGTCCTAGCAATGGGCAATTAGCATTTGGCCAACTGCCGAGTGATACTTGTTCCTACTCAAATTCTGCTTTGGCCATGGGATGCGGTGCCGTAGGGCCTTCGCCCAAGTCGGCTTCGTCCATGGTCTTACCTTTTAGCGCGGTGGAAACTGCGCTGTCCATCATGAGTTCAGCCAAGCGTGTCGTGCCCTGGTTGAGGGCGTCGATGGCTTTGCGGATGGCCTGGTAATCGTCTTCGGCGTTTACCGCGGCCAGCGCCTTCTCCATCTTTGCGATCTTTTTCTTCTCATCGGTAGTGAGGTGACCCCAGGCCGCGCTTTTCTTGCCTTTGTCGAGCGCGGCCAGGATGGTGGCGGCTTCGTTGCGCGCTTCAATGACCTGGCGCTGGCGGAAATCTTCTTCCGCGCTGTCGAAGGAGTCGAGGATCATGCCCTCGACTTGCTCGTCAGTGAGGCCGTAGCTGGGCTGGACCTGAATTTCCGATTCTTTGCCACTGCGCTGCTCGCGGGCGGAAACGTGCAGGATGCCGTTGGCGTCGATGAGAAATCTAACCTCAATGCGCGCCATTCCAGCGGCCATGGGCGGAATGCCCTTGAGGTCAAAACGCGCCAGTGACCGGCAGTCTTTTGCCAGTTCACGCTCGCCTTGCAAAACATGAATGGCGACGTTGGCCTGGCCGTCGACTTGCGTGGTGTAGTGCTGCGTGGCGGACGCGGGGATGGTTGAGTTGCGCAGAATGATTTTATCGGTGACGCCCCCTGCGACTTCGATGCCGAGCGACAAGGGCGTGACATCGAGCAGCAGCATGTTTTCGGTGGCTTCCGAGCCTCCGCCGAGAATGTTGGCCTGCACCGCAGCGCCCAACGCGACAACTTCGTCGGGATTAAGGCCGGTGTGCGGTTCGCGGTGAAAGAGTTCTTTCACCAGAGCGCGAACTTTGGGAATGCGCGTGGATCCGCCGACGAGGACGACCTCGTCAATCTGTTCCGGCTTGAGGCCAGCGTCTTTCAAGGCCTGTTTGCAGGGGCCTACGGTGCGGTCGATGATGGGCTGAATGAGTTGCTCGAACTGTTCGCGGGTGATTTCGCGCAAGTAGCGCTTGCCACCGGGGAGTTCAACGTCGAGTTTGACTGAAGACTTGGTGGAGAGCGCGATCTTAGCTTCGATGACGGCGTTACGAATGGCTTGCACGGCTTCGGCGCTGCGTCGGAGGTCGAGACCGAGATCGCCGAGCGTGTCGTCAAGGGCGATGGTGATGAGAAGATTGTCGATATCGTCGCCGCCGAGATGGGTGTCGCCGTTGGTGGCGATCACTTCGAAGATCCCGTCATGCAGCTTGAGAATCGAAATGTCGAAAGTACCGCCGCCGAGGTCGTAGACAGCCACGATGCCGTTCTGCTTTTTGTCGAGGCCGTAAGCGAGGGACGCGGCAGTGGGTTCGTTGACCAGACGCAGGACTTCGAGACCGGCAATGCGGCCCGCATCTTTTGTGGCCTGACGCTGCGCGTCGTTGAAGTAGGCGGGCACGGTGATGACGGCCTTGGTGACCGGGGCTCCGAAAAAGCGCTCGGCATTGCGCTTGAGCTGGCGAAGGATGAGAGCCGAGATTTCCGGCGGGGTATAGGTTTTGTCGCCTAGCTTGATACGGATGACTTCGCCGGCTTGCAGATCTTCGGCAAGTCGGAAGGGGAAGAACTTCAATTCTTCCTGAATGTCGTCAACCCCGCGCCCCATCAGGCGTTTGATGGAGTAGACGGCGCGGTCCGGCGTTTCGGTTAGATACTTGCGCGCAGCATTGCCGATGACAGGCTGGTTTTTCTCGTCGAGCGCGACGACCGACGGCACGAGATTCGAGCCATCGTCGCCGGGGATTACGACAGGGGTCTCCCCCTGCATGAAGGCCACGAGAGAATTCGTGGTGCCCAGGTCGATGCCGACGATGCGATCGGTGGTCATTGTGTTAGTTCAACAGCTTGGCTTACGCGAGGGGCCGGTTGAGCAGGAGATCCCTTCGGCTTCGCCCAGGGCAGGCTCTTCGCTGCGCCTGAAAATCGGCTTGGCTCAGGATGACAATCCTGACAGGCCTCCTGAGGATCACAGGCTTCCTGCGGATCACAGCCCTCCTGAACGTGACAGCCCTTGTGTAAGTGCCAAACTGCACTGCTTCCCTAATTGCTAGTCGCTTTCCAGCGCTTCACTTACGTCCCGCACCAGATTGCGGATGTAGTTTCTTCGGTTCAGCACTGCCACCATTCTGTCGCGCTCCTGCCGGCGCTCTTCGTCCGAGACAGGCTGACCGTTCTGCTCGCGCTGAATCATTCCATCCCACATCTTCCAGTGGCCCCGTAACTCGCGCAGCAGTGCTTCCTGCTTTTCTTCGAGTTCGAGCTTCTGGCGGCCGATTTCCTCGATCAGGGCGGGGTCGTCCTCGCCCATCTTCTTTTGCATGCGAAGTTCTTCGAGCTGCATATTCAACTCGAAAACTTCTTCCAGCAAGTCAGGGGGAACGATCTGCTTCTTGATTTGTCCGGAGGAGCGCGCCTGCTCGGTGGCGGTCTTTGATTGTTCTTCCAGTTCCACGCCTTCCAGTTGCAAGAGATACTGGGTGCGCCTGATCGGCTCTTTCAATGTGCGATACGCATCGTTGAGCAGAGAGCTTTGTTGCAAGGTCCATTCCTGCTCCTGGCTGCCGGCGCGGGCGTTGAGATCGGGGTGCAGCTTGCGGCTCAGTTCGTAAAAGTCTTTTTCCAGAGCGGCAACATCGAGATCCAGTTTGCGGAGCAGGCCAAAGAACGTGAAGTAGTCCACCGGGGCTGGAGGTTGAACCTTGCCGCAGGCCTCGCAGAAGTGCACGGCGCGCATGGCGCTGCACGACCAGCAGGATTGAGTCTGCTCGGACCTCGCGGTGATGGTTAAGGGCGCATTCGTCATACTTCAATAACACCTTACGTGAAGCCGAGCGTGCTGCCTCGAACGACAAGCTTGGTGGTGAGCTTTCCCGGACAGGAGTGTCCGAGCCACACAGGCAATGCCGCACGAGCAAACCCTCACGCGGAGAACGAGGTGCCGCAGCCGCACGACTTCGATGCCTGGGGATTCACGAAGACGAATCCCTGCTGCATCAGCGTTTCCTGGTAGTCGAGGATCATGCCGTGAAGGTAGATGAACGACTTCGGATCGACGAAAACGCGGATATCGCCGTACTGGAAGATGCGGTCGCGCTCGCGCGGCTGCGTGTCGAAGCGGATGTTATAGCTGAGACCGGAACAGCCGCCGCCCTGCACACCGAGGCGCAATCCGCCCTGCTCGGGCGAGATGCCTTCTTTGGCCATTGCGCTGCGCACTTTGACCAGGGCTTTGTCGGTGACCTGAATGCCCTTGGCCGGCGCGGCTTGCGATGGTTGCGCGGATTGTTCGGTTGCCGTTGTCATTTTCCTGACGCAGTCCCTCAGCGGCTAAAGCCGCGACGGTGTGAGGCGCTTATGGCACGACTGAAGTCGTGCCCTTCCCGATCTCGGTGCGGCTGAAGTTATGCCCTTTCAAAACTGAGGCACGCTCTTTCAAATCAGCCGCGCAAGTCAGCCGCGTCCTTTTAAAACTCAGACGCATTGCGGGTGCCTGCAAAAGCCTACTGCGCTACCGCCGACGCAACTGGCTTCGCGGCTTCCTGCTTTTTCTTCCAGTCGCTGATGGCGGCGCGGATGGCGTCCTCGGCCAACACGGAACAATGGATCTTCACTGGAGGAAGCGACAGCTCCTTCACGATGTCCATGTTCTTGATGGTGAGGGCTTCCTCCACCGTCTTGCCCTTGACCCACTCGGTGGCCAATGAGGACGAGGCGATGGCGGAACCGCAGCCGAAGGTCTTGAACTTGGCTTCTTCAATGACATTGGTTTCGCGGTTGACCTTGATCTGCAGCTTCATGACGTCGCCGCACTCGGGTGCGCCGACCAGGCCGGTACCAACATCGGCGCTGCTCTTGTCCATGGAGCCGACGTTGCGGGGGTGGTTGTAGTGATCGATTACTTTATCGCTGTATGACATTTGATTCTCCTGAGCCTTTCTAGAATCTGTGCCGTCCCTACGGGACTTGTTCCATCGTCAACATGCTTCCCCGGCACTTCCGTGCCGGACTTTCACATGCCGCCGCTACGCGGCTTGGCCGGTACTCGCGCTTAGTGTCCTTCTCCAGCCCACTTCACGTCCGCCAGATTGATGCCTTCCTTGGCCATTTCATAGAGCGGCGAAAGTTCGCGGAGGCGCTCGACGGTTTCGATGACGCGGTCGGCCACGTAATCGACTTCGGCGGCGGTGTTGAAGCGGCCGATACCGAAACGGATCGAACTGTGCGCCAGGTCGTCGCCGGTGCCGAGAGCCTTCAATACATACGATGGCTCGAGAGTCGCGGAGGTGCAGGCGGAACCGCTCGAAACCGCGATATCGTTGATGCCCATCAGCAGGGACTCGCCTTCGACGTACGCAAAGCTGATGTTCAGGTTGCCGGGCAGGCGATGCTCCGTGGAGCCGTTGATGTAGGTTTCGTCGAGACGGCTCATGATGCGATCGCGCAGGCGGTCGCGCAAGCTAGCCAGCTGGACTGCCTCGCGGGACATTTCCTCAGAAGCGATGGCGCAGGCTTTGCCCAAGCCGACAATGCCGGCGACGTTGAGGGTGCCGGAACGCATGCCGCGCTCGTGGCCGCCGCCGTCGATGAGGGCGGAAAGCTGCACGCGAGGATTCTTGCGGCGAACATACAAAGCGCCTACACCCTTGGGACCGTACATCTTGTGACCGGAGATCGACATGAGGTCGATATTCTGTTTGTTCACATCGATGGGAATCTTGCCGATGGCTTGCGTGGCGTCGGTGTGGAAGATGATGCCGCGCTCGCGGCAGAGCTTGCCGATCTCGGCGATGGGCTGGACTACGCCGATTTCGTTGTTTGCGGCCATGATGGTGACCAGGATGGTCTTGTCGTCCATGGCGCGCTTGAGGTCTTCGAGATCGATCAGGCCGTCTTTCTGCACCGGCATGTAAGTGACGCGATAGCCGTATTTTTCGAGGCGCTTGCAAGTGTCGAGCACGGCCTTGTGCTCGGTGACCGCGGTGATGATGTGGTTTCCTTTTTCGCGATACATCTCGGCCACGCCCTTGATGGCGAGGTTGTCGCTCTCGGTGGCGCCGGAGGTGAAGATGATTTCTTTGGTGGTGGCGCCGATCAGCTTGGCGATGCGCTCACGGGCAGTTTCCACGCCTTCTTCGCCGGCCCAGCCGAAAGAGTGATTGCGGCTGGCGGCGTTGCCAAACTTTTCCATGAAGTAGGGCAGCATCTCTTCCAGCACGCGCGGATCCATGGGCGTGGTGGCGTGGTTATCCATATAGATGGGCAACTTCACTCCCTGGGGAGCGGCGTGCTGCGTGACTGGAAGTTGTTGGGGGACTCTTACATCCGTGCTCATAATTGCTTCTCCTACCTTGTTAGATGCTAACTCTTTTATTCTTCATCAAGTCCGACTAGATGATCGTCACCAGTTCCGCTGGCTTGGCTGCCGCGGTTCCAGCCTCTTCGGGTTCTTCCCGCATGTGTGAAATCTTGATGCGCTTCAGCACGGCTTCGATGCTCTCATTCACCTTGCGCAGCGGTTCGCGGATGTTGCAACGGTCGCTCTGGCCGCACTCCCCGCGAACGGTGACACAGGAGGTGATGAAGAGCGGGCCGTCGATGGCCTGAATCACTTCGAAGGCCGAAATCGTATGTGCGGCGCGCGCCAGTCGATAACCGCCGTTCGTGCCGTGTTGCGACTGCAGCAGACCAGCCTTGACCAGTCGCTGCAGAATCTTGGCCAGGGCCTCGGGCGGGATGCCGAAAGAATCGGCAACGTCCTTTGCGCTGGCGCTCCGAGTTCCCTCGTGAGCGTGGTCGGCCAGGTGCTTCATGGCCATCAGCGCGTAGTCCGCCTTTTTGGTTAACTTGAGCATCCTGGTTCCACGGTCGAGTGGCTGATTCTGACCCCAAAGGAGCGAACCCGAAATCCGACCTTTTCCGTCGTAATTCATTCTATGTCGATAACCCAAGATTATGCAAGCCCTTACAGGCAGCCGGGAAAGGCGACATTGAATGGTAACTATCAGGGATTGAACGGCTTAGGCCTTGGCGATGATATTGGTCGGAATTAGAGTACTCCGAGGCGGTGAAAAGGACCTAATTGCCGGAAACGGGAAACAAATTCACCGAAGTGCAACGTCGAGGGACTTGACAAGTGGCGAAGCAGGGCTAAAATACCGGGAAATTCCCGCGAATCGGTCCCTGTGCGTATTCATAGAGGGCGACGCTTCCGGATTTATGACCTCAAAGCCGTTCTCGCATCCTCAAAACGCCAACCAGCAACCGTGCAAGCACCCACGCGTGCAGATTGTGAGCCGCGAAGAAGACGCGGAGTTCGTGGAATGCCTCGAGTGCCGCGAAATCTTCGAGTCCAGCGAACTCAAGGACATGAGCATCGAGGAAAGCGCCGAAGGCGAACCCCAAGAATCCTAGATCAAGCCCGGTCAAGGGTCCGAAGCTGCCGCCAGAAGGCACCGAAGTAACCAGGTTTAGGTCATTGCAGCTTGTTCGCAGCGGAGGGGCTCTGCTAGTCTTCGGGCCGGGGGCGTGCATTCCGCACGTTGCAAACTCATGCCTGCTGTAGCGTTGGTGGTTGACGATTCCATGCTGATCCGCTACACCGTTTGCCGCTCTCTTGAAGAGCGCGGCTTCGCGGTGGAATCAGCCACGAACGGCGTGGAGGCTTTGCAGATTCTGGAGCGGGTTCATCCTGACTTGATCGTTACCGACATGCAGATGCCGAAGATGTCGGGCAGCGAACTGATCACCGCCCTGAAGAAAAACCCGCAGACCGCTAACATTCCCATCATTATCGTTGCCGGCCGCGCCAGCGGCTTCGACGAAAAGGAAAAACGCGCCAACTTTGCGATTTACAAGGATATCGACATCCAAGGGCAGCTGGAAAAAGCACTGGATGCCGTGATGGGAAAAAGCCAAGGGCAAAGTGCGGGGAAGTAGACAGCCTTTAGCGGTTCGTTTTTAGCTTTTCGCTGGTTCCGCAAAGGGGCCTAGCGCAAGAGAAGACTGGCCTCAGCGGAAAAATCCATGGCAGCAAAATCCTTTGACAGGAATTTGGGATAGGCGGCGGCGGCTATCATGGCGGCGTTGTCGGTGGAGAGCGGCCGCGATGGAAAATAGACCGGCACGCCGTCCTGCGCGGCGTCGCGCTCAAATGTTTTCCGCAATTCATTGTTCGCTGCCACTCCGCCGGTGACGAAAAGAGTAGCCACGTCATACGCGCGTGCCGCGGCCAGAGTCTTGCCAACCAGATCGTCGACGATCGCATGCTGAAATGACGCAACCAGGTCGAGAGCTTGTTTGTCGCAATTCGCAAGGTAGTCTTCGAGCTTGGGTTTGGAGATGCTCGCCAAAGCATTGCGACGGATTTCGATAGAGCGGTGCATGTCGTGGACTTCAACGTAACGCAGCACGGCAGTTTTGATGCCGCTGTACGAGAAGTCAAAGCGCGGGCGATCGGACTCCATTTCTTTCTGTCCGCGGCGGTCCCGGCGATCTCGGTGCTTAATCTGCGCGGGCAGGAACTTTACGGCGCTCGGGTCGCCATGGGGGGCGAGCCGGTCGATGATGGGGCCTCCGGGATAGCCAAGTCCAAGAAGTTTTGCAGTTTTGTCGAAGGCTTCGCCTGCAGCGTCGTCGCGGGTGTGCCCGATGTTTTCATACGTCCAACTGTGATTTGTCCGCGCGACCAGATAAAGGTGAGTGTGTCCTCCGGAAACGACCAGAGCCAGCACGGGAAATTGCAGTTCGTGATTGCCCTTCTGGCGCTCTTCCAGCAGAACCGCATGGATGTGGCCTTCGAGATGGTTGACCGCGATCAGCGGCTTGTCGAGGGAAAAGGCCAGCGCCTTGGCGTAGCTGATGCCTACCAGCAGCGCTCCAGCAAGTCCGGGGCCTTGGGTGACCGCGATCGCGTCGACGGAGTTGTAAGTCTGATTGGCCTCAGCCAGCGCTTGCCGGACGACGAGAACAATCGCCTTCAGGTGCTCGCGCGATGCCAACTCGGGCACAACGCCACCATAAGGCTGATGGGTGGCGATCTGCGAGGCGACCACGTTCGAGATGAGTTGTTCGCCCGAACGTACGACAGCCGCGGCGGTTTCGTCGCAGGAACTTTCGATGCCGAGTATGTAGGTGTCTGGCATCACTTTTCAAACATCGCAATCTGCTTGGGGGCCTGGTCAGCTTCTACAATCTGAATTATCCTCTGGGCTACAAACACCCGATAACGTTGCCTTCCCGTCACCTCTTTCAGTATTCCTGCTCGAACGAGTCGGTCGACGTTCTGCTGAGCAGCGCGAGTCGTCACCTTTAATCGCTCCCGCGCTCCGGCCACCGTGGTGACTGGCTCCTTAAAGAGGTTCTCCATCAGTTCCAAGGCGCGTCCCGGCAATTTCTGCGCCTGCAGCTTCTCCCGGTATTCCTGGCGCAGCGCCAATAGCTGGTTGGAACGAGCTACAGCATCTCGGGATTCTTCGGAAACTCCATTTACGAAAAATCGGACCCAGTCCATCCAATCTCCGGTTTGGCTGATATCGAGCAAGAGTCGATAGTACGCCTTACGATTGCGCTCGAAATATGCGCTCAGGTAGAGCAGGGGCTGTGGCAACAAGCGTTCCGAGCACAAAAGCAGAGTAATCAATAGCCTGCCGACACGCCCATTACCGTCCCAAAAAGGATGTATGGCCTCAAATTGATAATGGATCAGAGAGAGCCGAACCAAGGGCGGAAGGCCCCTCGGGCTTTCATGAAGATACTTTTCGAATCGGTACAGGGCGTCTTTCATTTGCGGAACGGGGGGCGGAACGTAGGTCGCATTCTCCAATTTACAGCCGGGCGGTCCGATGAAGTTTTGCGCCCGTCGGAACTCACCGGGAGTGGAGGATTCGCCCCGAACATCTTTCATCAGCCGCCCGTGAAGTTCCTTGATGAGGCGCAGGCTCACAGGAAGCTGTTTCAGCCGCTTCAGGCCGAACTCCAGCGCGTTAACGTAATTGGAAATCTCCCGAACGGCTTCGCTTGGCCCTTCCCTTCGAGCACCCGCCTCGGCTGAAAACAGCTCCGTCAACGTGGCTTGCGTGCCCTCAATCCGACTAGAGAGTACTGCTTCACGACGGGTAAACGGCTCAATCAACAAGTGAGGATTTGGGATCGTTCGTGCAACCCCAGCCAATTCCCCCAGCGATCGGTCTGCGTCGGAGATCCGCTCTGCAAGCTCCCAGGTAATCTCCAGCTTCGGAGGAAGCGGATTGGGCAGAAAGGCCCGCTGCTGTTGCCCGATCCCCAGTAGTTTTCCCGCACCTTCCTTCCTGAATTTTTCCGGGTTCATCCGATTTCTCTCCGTCCAAAGATACGCAGCTTCGCTCAACGGTATAGTAAGTATACTTTTGTGATGCAGAGTATCCTTGTGTACTGATGGCAATTAAGTATACTTTGTTCATCAAAAGTATACTTGGCCAGTCTGCAAGAGTGCAAGAGTATCGTTACATTTGAGGATACATTTAGGCCAGAAAAGGCACGTTGTTGCATTGCCGGAAATCCAGAAGGAACATCCGTCGCGGCATTTTGTAGTTTTGAAGTAAGGTACTGGTAGATGCTTCAATCGTTTGCAGCCCAAATCATCCAGACTCTGCGCCAGCAGGGCTTTCAGGCCTACCTGGTGGGCGGATGCGTGCGCGATCTGCTGCTGCAACGCGAGCCTGCGGACTATGACATTGCGACCAGCGCAACGCCAGCGCAAGTAATGGAAATCTTTCCTGAGACCTACGCCGTGGGAGCGCAGTTTGGGGTGGTCCTGGTGCCTCTGCCCGAAGAGCAGCGCGCGAGCGGAGACGAAGAAGTTCTGCCGAAAACCCACGCCGTGGAAGTGGCAACTTTCCGGAGCGATCTCGGCTACTCGGACGGGCGGCGTCCCGATGAAGTCCGGTTCAGCGAGGATCCGCGTGAAGATGTGGCCCGGCGAGATTTCACGATCAACGGCATGATGCTCGATCCGGTGAGCGGCGAAGTGCTCGACTTCGTGGATGGCCGCAAGGACCTTGCGGCGGGCATCATTCGCGCCATCGGCGAGCCCGGGCGGCGCTTCGCCGAAGACAAACTGCGCATGCTGCGCGCGGTACGCTTTGCCGCGCGCTTTGAGTATGCGATTGAAGCCGGGACGCTTGCCGCGATCCAGCATTGTGCGTCCGAAATCCATGCGGTTTCGCGCGAACGGGTCCGCGATGAGCTCACGAAGATGCTTACCGAGGGCCACGCCCGGGGCGCTTTTCTCCTGCTGGATGAGAGCGAGCTACTGAAAGAAGTGCTGCCGGAGATCTCGGCCATGAAGGGCGTTAAGCAGCCGCCCGAGTTTCATCCCGAGGGCGACGTGTTTGTGCACACGCTGCTATTGCTGGATAATTTGCCTGAGCCTTGTTCGCCAACGTTGGCTTGGGGTGCGCTGCTGCACGACGTGGGCAAGCCCGCAACGTTCCGCGTGGCGCCTGACCGCATTCGTTTTGACGGGCATGTGGATGTAGGCGTCAAGATTGCGGAGGAGATCTGTGAGCGCCTGCGGTTCTCCAAGCACGACGCAGCTCAGGTGCTGGCACTGGTCGACAATCACATGCGCTTTGGGCATGCCACGCGGATGAAGGAGTCGACGTTGAAGAAATTCCTACGTATGCCCGGCTTCGACGAACATCTCGCGTTGCATCGCGCCGACAGCCTGGCCAGCCACGGCAATTTGAGCACGTATGAGTTTGTCCGAGAGAAGCGTGCCGAGATTCCGCCCGAGAAGATTCGTCCTGTGCCATTGGTTACGGGCGACGACTTGATTGCTACCGGGTATGCACCGGGGCCAAGGTTCCGCGAGATTCTGGAGGCCGTGGAAGATGCTCAGCTTGAGGGACGATTACTTTCCCGCGACGCGGCCCTCGAGTTCGTAGGGCGCGAGTTTCCGCTCTGAGGGTGCAGGCCTGGCGAACGGCACCTGCAGGGCAACGGAATGCTAGAATCGGAATCTTGGCGGTCGCTTGCAGCAGGAAATTCGCCGCAACTTAGGAGTTGCATTGGAGCAGGCAGGCGCAGGACTGGAAAAGATTGTCGTGAGTTCTCTGCGGCGCGTGCCGCAGGGCGAAGCCCCGCTGCTTGCCTGGCCGTTGGTTTGTGGATCGGCAGTCGCCGAGCGCACACGAGCCCTGAAGTTTGCCGATTCAGTTCTCCACGTCGAGGTTTCCGATGACGGATGGAAACGCGAGATGCAGGGCCTGGCTCCGCGCTATCTCGCCGCACTGAATCGTTATGCCGGCCAAAAAGTGGAGAGGATTGAGTTTGTGATCCGGCAGGGCTGAGCGGGCCCGTGCTTTCCGATACTCTTTATTTCCGACACAATGAGTGATCGAGAATGAAAGTCACAGAAAAGGACGTTGCCTACGTCGCCGATCTGGCCAACCTGGAGCTTTCCGCTGAGGAACGCGTGGGCATGGTGCGCGATCTAAACTCGATTCTTGGCTACATCGAGAGGCTCAGCGAACTGGACACATCGAACGTCGAACCGATGGCTCAGGTATCGGACCGCTATGGCGTCGACGAATCCAGGCAGGGGAGCGAGAGGTTTGCATACGCGAGTCGTGAGGATGTGCCGGAGGGGCTGCGGAAGTCTTTGTCTCAGGAATCGGCGCTGGAGAACGCTCCAGATGCGGACGGCGCGTTCTTCCGGGTTCCCAAGGTGATCGAAAGATAGTTGCGAGTCACGGGTTCTTTTCATACTGCCGATCCGTGTTCTTTTCTCAATAGCGATGCAACTGACCCAACTCAATATCGACACTGCGCGTTCCGCCGTGCAAGAGCGCAAGACGACGGCGCTCGCGCTGGCCGAGGAGCACTATGCGCGCATCCAGAAAGAAGACGGGAAGATCGGCGCCTTCCTCACTTTGTCGAAGGAGCGCGCACTGGAGCAGGCGGATCGCATCGACCGGATGGCCGCCGAAGGCAAGCCGTTGCCACCGCTGGGCGGCGTCCCGGTCGGAATCAAAGATGTGATGTCAACTCGCGGCGTACGCACTACGGCGGGATCGAAAATCCTGGGCAAATTTGTTCCTCCCTACGATTGCACTGCGGTAGCGCGCATGGAAGCGGCAGGCGCCGTGGTTCTCGGCAAGACGAACTGCGACGAGTTTGCCATGGGTTCATCGAATGAGAACTCGGCGTTTCATCCGGTGCGCAATCCTCGCGATGTGAGCCGCGTACCGGGTGGATCTTCTGGCGGTTCGGCTGCGGCCGTTGCCGCGGACATGGCAGTGGTCGCGCTGGGTTCGGATACCGGAGGATCGATACGGCAGCCGGCGTCGTTTTGCGGCGTGGTCGGATTGATGCCGACCTACGGTCGTGTCTCGCGTTACGGGCTGATCGCGTTTGCGTCTTCGCTCGATCACATCGGACCGCTGGCGAAGACAGTGAAGGATGCGGCGATTGTGTTACGCACGATTGCCGGGCGCGACCCGATGGATGCAACTTCGGCAGATGTGCCGGTACCGGATTACGTTGCCGAACTTGAGAAACCCGTGCGCGGTCTGAGATTGGGCGTGGCTAAGGAATATTTCGGAGACGGATTGGACGATGAGGTCCGTCATGCGGTTGAGTCGGCGATCGACAAATTGAGAAGCCTGGGCTGCGAGGTTGTGCCGGTTTCGTTGCCGCACACCCCCTATGCGATTCCTGCTTATTACCTGATCGCGACCGCGGAAGCATCTTCGAACCTTGCCCGCTACGACGGTGTGCGCTACAGCTATCGCGCGCCGGGAGTGAAGACGCTCTCCGAGATGTACCGCCGCAGCCGCGATGAGGGCTTCGGCGCGGAGGTCAAGCGCCGAATCATGCTCGGGACGTACGCACTGAGCGCCGGTTACTATGATGCGTACTATCTGAAGGCACAGAAAGTGCGTACGCTGCTGGCGCGCGATTTCGAAGAAGCTTTTCGCAACGTGGATGCGATCGTGACGCCGACGAGTCCGACGGCGGCATTTCGGCTGGGCGAGAAGTCGAACGATCCGCTGGCGATGTATCTGGCGGACATTTACACGGTGACGGCGGATTTGGCGGGGATTCCAGGCATTTCAATTCCGTGCGGCGAGACGCGCGAGAAGCTGCCGATCGGGTTGCAGATTCTCGGGAAGCATTTTGACGAAGCGACAATCTTGCGGCTGGCGCATGCCTATGAGCGGGCGGCTTAGATCGGCTGGTAGTAGCGTTCTCCAGCGCAGGCGCGGCAAAGAATCTTCTCCTGGGCACGGACTTCTCTGCGAAAGTTGATGCCTTCCCCGCAATCCTCGCACACCACGCGTTCCCCTTTGTATCCGGGAAACTCTTCAGGCGGTAGTTCGACTCTTACCCACTGCATGGTAAACAAATCGTCGTCTGTGATTTCTCGGTAGGCCAGCATCTGCTGCTGGTTCTTGTCGGCGATTTCAGGATGCATCTGGCGGGCAAGAGCCTTCGACGATTCTTTGGCCGCAATGCGAATCGCCTTGCCTGTGCTTACATCCACGAACGTTGCCGCGACTTTTCCCCAATCGCGGAACTTCAGAGCGCGCTTGCCCAGACGGCAGCCGGTGACGACGGCAACGGCATCAGTGGCGCAGCGATCAATTTCGACGAAGGTGACGAGCCGCTTGCGATCTTCCTTGTTGCCGCGCGGATCATCGATGCCGAGTTTGGCCAGGCCTAGCATTGCGAGCCGCACACCTAGGACTTGTCCGGCGCAGAGGTGTCCGTGGGCCTGTTCGGCATCGCGGAGATATTCGTCGAGGGATTTCATGCGAGCTCTCAGCTCTCAGCCTTCAGCTTCTCAGCTTAACACCCAACAAGACTATTTTCTGCGCCAGCGGATGCCGTCTTTGGTCTGTTCGATAATGATCCCTGCGGCGGTTTGGGTTTCCGCGCGGATCGCGTCGGACTTCTTAAAGTCGCGAAGACTGCGCGCTGCTTTTATCTCCTCGATCCGCTTCTCGATTTCAGCATCCGAAAAGCCGCTCGACTGAGCCGCGTCGCGTAGGTTACTGCTAATGTCCTTTTCGCGGCCTTCGGTCGTCGCCCAATCGAAGACTTGTTTCATCTTGGGGCCGTCGTCATCTTTGAGGACGGCAAAAATCTCATCGAATTTGTTCAGGGCAGCTAGAAGGGGCGCAGTATCGTCTTTCTTGACGTGGCTTGCATCCAGTGCGGAATTGGCGCTGCGCACCATCTCGAAAATGGCAGCCTGCGCCTGTGCAGTGTTAAGGTCATCGTCGAGCGAGGCTCGCATGCGGTCGATGGTTTCACTTGCGAGCGCTTGCATCTCTGCGTTGGAGCCGGAGGAAAAACTCTCCGCGGTCAAACGCTGCCGGAAATTGCGCAGCCGCTCAACCGAGACCGCAGCTTGCTTCAGGCCGTCAAACGTGAAGTTGAGCTGGCTACGGTAGGGAACCGACGTCAGCAGGTAACGAATGGACGACGGTTTGTGCCCTTTCAGAACGAGGTCGCGCAGGGTATAGAAGTTGCCCAGGCTTTTCGACATTTTCTCGCCCTCGACCAGCAGAAAACGCACGTGAAACCAGAAACGGGCGAAGGTCTTTCCGGTGAGTGACTCGGACTGCGCGATTTCGTTTTCGTGATGCGGGAAGATGAGGTCTTCTCCGCCGGCGTGCAGATCAAAGCTCTTACCCAGTTCCTGCATCGACATGACCGAGCACTCCAGATGCCAGCCCGGCCGTCCCGGCCCAACGGAGCTATCCCAGGAAGCTTCACCGGGCTTCGGCGCCTTCCAGAGCGCGAAGTCGCGCGCGCTGTCTTTGTCGTACTCGTCAACGTCGACGCGGGCCCCGTCGAGCATTCCGCTGAAGTCTTTCTTCGAGAGCCTGCCATATCGCGGAAACTTTGCGATGCGGAAGTAATACGACCCGTCGTCGGTGCGGTAAGCGATCCCCTTCTCGACCAGTTTGCCAACGAAATCCGCCATCTCGGCAATGTGTTCGGTAGCGCGCACCAGGGCAGGCTGCTCGATCCCGATCATGGCGGCGTCTTCGAGAAATGCCTTTTCGTACTTCGCGGTGTACTGCTGAACGCTGACTTGGTCGCGCGCCGCGTTGCGAATGATCTTGTCGTCCAGGTCCGTTATGTTCATCACATAGCGCACGGCATATCCGGATTGGCGCAGGAAGCGCTGCAGCAGGTCAACCGCAATGAAGGTTCGGAAGTTGCCGATGTGCCCGTAGTCGTAAACCGTGGGACCGCAGGCATAAATGCGGACTTGGTTGTCACGGAGAGGATGGAATTCCTCGACCTGCGAGGACATGGTGTTGTAAAGGCGTAAGGCCATAGGGTGATCGCGCTCAGAGGTGGATCAATCTGGATGAATCACCAATTCTAGGGGGACGCTGGAAAAAGGGTCAACTAGCGGGGGCGTCGGCGGAAGAATGCGGAGCCTGTGCATGAGTGTGCGACCGTAGCCGGAGCTGTACCAGAAAAACGTAGTACAAGGCGGAGACAATGGTGAAGGCAAACGTGGCACGCAGGAAGACAATGCGCGTAATCGCGATCCAGCGCACCGGCTGCAGAGAATAGAGCATCACGAAGAACACGGCGGCGATCTGCGAAAAGGTGTTGGCCTTGCCGAAGATGCTGGGCCGGAAATCGCGCAGTCCCGCGATGGCAAACAGCACCGCACTGGCGGCCAGGATGGAAATATCGCGGCTGAAGACGAGCACGGTAAAATTCCACGGAATCTTGTGCAGGATGGAAAGCACGAGAAACATCGTGCTCAACAGAAGCTTGTCGGCAATGGGATCAAGATACTGGCCGAGCAGAGTCTGCTGGTGCAACTTGCGGGCTAACAGCCCATCCAGGCCGTCGCTGAATCCGGCGACGACGAAGAGAACCAGAGCCCAGAAATAGCGGCCTTCGACGAGTTCGATCACGACAAATGGAACAAAAACCATCCGCAGCAGGGTGAGTTGGTTGGGCGCGGTGAAGATCTGTGACAGTCTCATGCCGGGCCCTTGGCCGGACGACCCGCGGAACGGGAGCCGGCACGACGAGTTTTTCCGCTAGCTTTGCCAGAGCCCAGCAACAGGGCAGGATCGAGGCCGGTTTTGGCTGAAAAGCTTTGCGAAAGTGAAGGCAGGCCGCTGCCCGGAAGGTCAAGCTCGATTCGTTCGACCCGATGCATGGGGAAGAAGACGACAGCGGGATTGAACGATTCGCCGTGCTTCACCATCACGACCAGGTCTTCAAAAGACGCCAGCTCGATACCGCTCACGCTGAGTCCTTCCGGGGCCAGCAGCAGAACCATGCCCCAGAATTTGTCGCGCGGATTGCCCAGCGTGACCACCACCATAGATCCAGGCGAGAAAGGAACGGGGGTGGGCGTCTGTGCGGCGGAACCGTGGTTCCGCCGAGTGTTCTTCAGCATGCAACGATTGTCGCCGCCACGGGCGAGACTTTGCAACTGGCAATCGCGGTTCGTCATGCAGCCTCAGCTCGCCTGAAGACCTCTGCACTCTAATGCGGCGGACGAGCGCTTTCGAGGGCGAGTTCGCGGGCGGCGTGAACTGCCTGCACTAACTCACGGGCTGCTTGCGTGATCTTCGCCAGGTTCCCAGCCCGCAGAGCGGCCGCATTTACCAGATCACCACCCACTCCCAGAGCAAACGCCCCGGCGGCAACGTAGTCGGCGGCGTTCGAAGCATTCACTCCTCCGGTTGGAATCAAGGCAGCGTTCGGGAACGGACCTTTCAAAGACTGAAGATACTTGGCACCGCCAACGTTGCCGCAAGGAAAAATCTTGATCAGCTTCGCTCCATTATCCTGGGCGTGCATGAGTTCGGTTGGGGTCAGCGCACCTGGGATTGCCAGCTTGGCGCAGGCCTGCGCCACCGAAAGTACCGGGATCGACAGTCCCGGGCTGACAAGAAACTCGGCTCCAGCGTCAATACATTGCTCGGCCTGTTGGCCCGTCGTCACCGTGCCTGCTCCGATCAGCGCGGAATTTCCGTGTTCTCGCACCACATGGCGAATTACTGACGTAGCGTTGGGAACAGTCATGGTGATTTCGAGAATCGGAATGCCGCCGGCGCAGATGGCTTCAACGGCCCTGGTTGCGTCCTCGACCGTTGCGGCGCGCACTACCGGCACGATGCCAATCACCCCAATCCTGCGAATCACGTCCTCAATGGTCATACTCGTAGTCTGGTGCGGTTCTTTCCCGTGCACTCGCGCAATGTCCTCAGCGCGCGATGCGCGCCGTTTCCGCCTTCATCGCTTGCAACACTTCTTCCAGCGTCGCCATGGTGGTATCGCCGGGCGTTGTCATGGCTAGTGCGCCATGTGCTGCGCCGCAGTCGACCGACCACTGCGGCTCCTTCCCCGATAGGAATCCATAAATCAATCCGGAAGCAAAGGAGTCGCCTCCACCGATGCGATCGTAAATTTCCAGATTTTGGCGAGTCCGCGCCTGGTAGAAATCGCCATCGTAGTAGCTCATCGCTCCCCAGTCATTCAGGGTCGCTGACTTCGCATGGCGCAGCGTCGTCGCGATGAGGGCCAGGTTGGGAAAATCTCGCACCACTCTTTCGATCATTCCCTTGAAATTGGCCGAATCAAGTTTGGCGTGGTGTTCGTCCAGGCCCTCCACCTCAAAACCCAGCGCGGCGGTGAAGTCTTCTTCATTTCCTAGCATCACATCCACCAGCGGCGCGAGCCGCCGGTTCATCTCCTGCGCGTTGGATTTTCCTCCGATCGATTTCCATAACGAGGAACGGTAGTTCAGGTCATAGGAAACGATGGCGCCGGCCCGTTTCGCCGCTTCCATGGCTTCCTGGGCGACGAGTGGCGCGGTCTCTGAAAGGGCACAAAAGATTCCGCCGGTGTGAAACCAGCGGGCTCCGTCCTTGCGGAAGATCTGGTCCCAATCGATTTCGCCAGGCTTCAGTCGGGAGATAGCCGTATGGCCGCGATCCGAACATCCCAGTGGAGCGCGCAGGCCGAAACCTCGCTCAGTGAAATTCAATCCGTTGCGGACGCTTCGGCCCACTCCATCAAAAGGTACCCAGCGGACGTATTTCTGACTAACACCGCCCTGAAGCATCAGGTCTTCGACAAGACGTCCAACCGGATTATCCACGAGCGCCGTTACGACCGCCGTGTCCATCCGAAAGCAACGTTTGAGGCCGCGGGCCACGTTGTATTCGCCTCCACCTTCCCATGCGCGAAAATGGCGCGTTGTTGAAATGCGCTCGCCCCCTGGGTCGAGGCGAAGCATGACCTCGCCCAGACTGACCAGATCCCACATGCTGCCGATCTTCGGCTTGATGTTCAGTTTCGCCATGATTCTGTTGAAATGATTTTCACAAACTCGCGCGCGCTACAGTTGATCGGTTCGCTGGCTGATCAGACACAGGCTTCGAACTCTGAAGCTGTGACATGGCAACGTTGGCGGGGAGGCCGGTGAGCTGTCGCGATGGATCCACCACCAGCCAACTCACAGCACCTACAAGACACAACCCAGCCGCCACCAGAAACGAAGTTGTCCAACCGAAGCGGGCTGCGATCCAGGGAGTGAGAGAAGCTGTGAGCGCAGCCCCAATCTGACTGCCCATATTCATGAAGCCCGACACTGAGCCAGAGGACGCGCCGGCAATATCGGCCGTCACTGACCAGAAAGAACTCTGGGATAAGTACAACGCGCCTGCTCCGCCGGCGAGCACGACGCTGGCCAGCCGAGCGCTTTGAACCTGCGAACCGAAAGCGATGAAGATGCCTGCAACCGCGATGGCGAATGCGGCAAGACCACAGCGTCCAACGCGCGGCCCCAGCCGCTTCGTCAGCCGGTCGTTGATGGCTCCTCCCAATAGGCAGCCCAGCAGCATCGCCAGGAACGGCAACATGGTGTAGAACGCGGTCGCTTTCAAATCCAGCCCCCGCACCTTGGCGAGATAGCGATAGAACCAGCTAAAGAATATCCATGCCACGTAGCCGTAGCAGAAGTAGCTGAGAGTGAGGGCCCAGACTTCTTTGCTTTGCAGAACGCGCCGCCAGGGCACGAGCGCTTTCGCGTTATTCTCTTGCTCCGTTTGTCTGGGCTCCGCTTGCGTCAGTCCGGAGCGAATCAAGTTCAACTCTGAGGCAGACACGCCAGTATGCTCGGCCGGGGTGTCGCGAGCACTGAGGAACCACACTGCTCCCGCCGCGAATCCGACCAAGGAGCATACCCAGAACGACGACCGCCAGCCGTAATGAACCATAATATAGGTGATGAGCAGCGGCGTAAGGCCGGCGCCCGCTCCCACCCCGGCGAAGATCCAGCCATTCGCGATGCCGCGTTCCGAGGTCGGAATCCAGCGCGCAATGAATTGATTGGCGGAAGGATAAATCACGGCTTCGCCCGCGCCCAGAAGAAATCGAACGCCGACGAAAATGATTAGTGCGCCTGCAATGTTTGCCGGGACCAGTGCGGTCAGCGCGGTGAAGACTCCCCACCATGCGACTCCGGCCGCCAGCACGCGGCGCGGCCCGAAGCGGTCCGCCAGCCTCCCTCCGGCAGTTTGGAAGAGCGCGTAACCGACCAGCATGGCGCTGAACACTTTGCCCAGCTGCACGTCGCTAAGATGGTAAGCCTCTGCGATGGACCCGCCCGCAATGGAAATGTTCACCCGGTCGAGATAAGACACAGCGCTGAGGATGAACAGCCAGAACACTAGAAACCAGCGGACGTGGCTCGTGGTAGCACGGTTCATAGCAGGATCTTTCCGGCTTATGCCGCGCGTTCGCGCAGAAGCTGCGAAAGGCGCTCGGCAACGATTTTATCTTCCCCGGGTTGGAGCATGAACGAGTTCATGGCCAGCCCGGGCCGTCCTTCACCGCCGCCCATAACAATGGACGGCTTCGAGTTGCGCAGCAGCTTTGACGCCTCTCCGGCTGTCAACGAGATGCGGGCGGCGTCCCAGGTGATGCTCATATGCGGCACGTGATTGGCGATGTCCGGAACGAAGAACGACGTAGTGACGCCCGGAATTTTCCTGATCTCGCGCGAGATTCCTTCCAGCCGGTCCTGCCATTCTTTGCTCAGAGCCTCATGGTCTTCCGCCAGAAAAAGCTCGAGCGCCTTGACCATGCCCACGATTTCTTCTTTGCCCACCTTCTGACTGCGGCCCAGTGTGTCTTCATGCGGACTGTTGTTGAGCAGTGCGTTCGCGATCATGTCTTTGCGCCCAATTAACAGGCCGGCACACTGAGGCCCGCGAATCGCTTTGCCGCCGCTAAAGGTAACGAGGTCGTACCCCATATTGGTGTAGTCCCAGAGGTGGGACACCGGCGGCGTATCGGCTGCGGCGTCGTTCATGCACGGGATGTTGTATTGCTTCGCCATCTTGACCCATTCATCGACCTTGATTTGCCCGGCGGCGTTGGCGAAGTTGGTGAAGTGCATCATCGCCGTACGCTGGTTCACGGCGGCTTGTAATTGATCGCGTGTTTCAATCTCAATGAGCTTGATTCCTGTCGACCGTAGTTGATGATCGAACGGGTTGCGATGCGACTTCTGAATGATCACTTCCGACTTCATGCCCGTAAGATCGGGCAATTGCCGGATCAGGGCCTCGTTCCCGCCAGTGAGAATGCCCGCCAGTCCTGATTGAATCGCCGCCGCCGCGCCCGAGGTCACCAGCGCGGTGTAACCCTCCGGCAGCTTCAGCATTTCCGCGATCCGCTTGCCCGCAACCACTTCGAGCTCCGGAATGCTCACAAAGTGGCGCCCGGCCATGGTCATGACCGCTTCGAGTTCGGGGTGGGGAAGAGAACCGCCCAGCATGGTCATGGTTCCCTCACAATTAATCACCGTAGTTACGCCGAGTTCTTCGTAGGGATTGCCGCTCTCTCCAAAGCCGCTTACCGTCGCGCTTGCGGCCCCACGAGTCCAGGCAAAAAGCTTGCGTGGCGCCAGAATCGAGCCAGACAGGATCGAACCAGACAGAATCGAACCTGAAAAGATCGAGCCTGTGATCGCCCCCACGCTGCCGAGAAAACCACGCCGGTTCCACTTCGAGTTGAGTCGCATGAACGAAGCTCCTTTGCCGCTCACTTGCCGGCGACCGCGGCGATGCAATTGATTTCCACCAGCGAGTCTCCCGGCAGGGCAGCGACCGCGACGGTCGTGCGCGCTGGACCGCCATGAGGAAAATATGTTGCAAAGACCTTGTGCATTCCGTCCCAATGTTCAATGTGCACCAGGTAGACATTCAATTGAAGAATGCTGTCCATGGTCCCGCCGCCAATTTCAACGTGCTTCTTCACTTTATCCATGACCATGCCGGTGTGTGATTCGATCGTCCATTCTTTGGGATCGCGCGAATCGTGGGCGCCCTGCCCCGCGACATAAATCAATCCATTGTGGACGATCACCGGCATAATGACGTCCTTCTCGTTGCCCGGTTTACCATCGCTATTCAGCTTGCGGATTCCGCTCGCATCTTGCGCGGCGGAACTCAGAGCTAAGGCACGGTTGGGCAACACGCCGGCGGTAACGCCCAAAGTAGAAAGCACGGAAGCGAACCGTACAGCAAATGTTCTGCGAGTGGAAGTCAAATCCATATATCCTCCTTCAAATTAGTCAGCGAGATTCGCGAGTCATCGCGGCAGCGCGAAACTGAAAACGTCACTGCCCGCGGCAATCGCTACATACTGTTTGCCAGCGACTGCATAAGTCATGGGGGACGCGCTCATCTCCTGCCCGGTGTTGAAGTGCCAGAGCGGCTTGCCGTTTCGCGCGTCCACGGCTTCAAACGAGCCGGCATCGTCCCCGAAAAACACCACGCCTCCCGCCGTTGCCATGGTTCCGGCGGAGGAGCGTCCTGTGCCGGTTTGGGGATATTTCCAGGCAATCGAGTTCGTATCCAGGTTGAACGCGACCAGAACCTTCTGGGAAGGTTCGCCTGGGATCCGTTTCACTCCGGTCGAGTAATAGCCCTGACCCTCACGGAAGGCCTGCGGTTTGAAAAAGTAGGTTTCACATTCCTCCAGGGCCATGAAATAAACCGAATGCGTGGACTCACTGTAAGAGGGTGCGAACCAGTTCGTGGCCCCGGCATAGCCTGGGCAAACCCTTGTTCCGCCCGCCGTAGCGTGGATTCCGGTGGGCAGGGGCCTGCCTTGCGCATCGATTCCCTTCGCCCAGTTCAGCTTTTCCACGAATGGAGTGGCGGAAAGAAACGTTCCGTTGGTGCGATCGAGCACGTAGAGGTAGCCATTCCGGTTGGCCTGCACCAGCAGTTGCCGCGTCGTGCCCTGATACACGGTATCGATCAGGATCGGGGTCTCAACCGCGTCGAAATCGAAAATATCATGCGGCGTGAACTGGAAATACCACTTCAATTTTCCAGTATCCGGATCCAGCGCCAACACACAGTCGGTGTAGAGGTCGTCTCCCGGACGTACGCCACCTTCGAAGTCAGGCGCGGGATTGCTGGTGCCCCAGTAAATCGTGTTGAGCTGGGGGTCATAGGTTCCGGGCATCCACGTGGTGCCACCGCCATGCAGGTAGAGTTTCCCGGGCCAGCTCTCGGAACCGAATTCGCCCGGACCCGGTATCGTCCAGAATCGCCACGCGAGTTTGCCACTCAATGCATCGTAGGCGGCAAGAAAGCCCCGCACGCCGTCATCTCCGCCGGAGGTTCCCACCAAGACTTTGTCCTTGACCACCAGCGGCGCACTGGTTGCGCCATAATTCTTGTTCCAGTTCGCATACGCCACGTCCCAGATGAGATTGCCCGAGCGGACATCCAGGCAAAGAAGATGGGCATTATCGGTTTCCATGTAGACCCGGTCGTGCCACACGCCCACGCCGCGGTTGATATGCCCGGACGCGTCGTCGATTAACCCTTCGGAAATCGGCCACGAATGGTGCCACACCACTCGTCCGGTACTCGCGTCGAGGGCGGAAGCATCGTTCGCCGAAGTCACCAGCATCATTCCATTCACCACAATCGGAGTACCCTCAAGCCGTCCCGAGTTGCGCGCATGAAAAACCCACTCCGGCCGCAGGCCCGCAAGATTGCCCGGGTTGATTTCAGAAAGGCTGCTATAGCGTCGACCGGAATAGTCCCCGTTGTAGGAAATCCAATTCGCCGCGGGTGGTTGAATCAGAAGATCTTCAGTGCGCACATCGATGGCCGCGGATATCGCCGCGGGCGGATCATTTCCCGCGAGGGCCACTATGCAGGTGAGAACGACGGTAATGTGTGCGGCCATCCGCATATTACGAAACCTTCCGCAATTTCCTGATTTCGGTCCCGCTCGGCGGGCCGTAACCAGGCGTCTGATACCCGAGTTCCCGTGAAATTTGCAGTCCTGCCGTCTGAATCAACGGCGCGAGCTGCCGTAAACGCGTGACCGCCATTCGAACTACGGGAGCAGTAATGCTGAGGCTCGCATTCACGCCGCCGACGTTGTCCCAAATGGGCGCTGCGACGCACCGTATGTGGGGTTCGTGCTCCTCCAGATCGCAGGCATAGCCGTTCTTTCGGACCCGATACAGCTCAGCTTCCAGCTCCTGAAGGCTTCCCGCCGTGTTGGGCGTAAGACGCTTCAGTCCCAGCCTCGGGAGAATTCCTTGCCGCTCATCGGCAGGCATGTAGGCCAACATGACCTTCCCAACCGCGGTGCAATACAGGGGAACGGCTGCGCCGATGCGGGAGTGAATGCGCAACGGTTCGGGGGAATCCAGTTTCTCGACGTAAACCGCGGACAGCCCATGCCGCACAGTCAAATGAATGGTTTCGCGCGTTTGCCGATTCAATTCCTGAAGGTAGGGCAGGCTCACCCGGCGAATATCCAGTTGACCCAAGGCCGCCTGGCCGATCGAGAAACACGCGATTCCCAGGTGGTACACGGCGTCTCCGCTGCAATTCAAGAAACCCGCTCCTTCCAGGTTCGCCAGGAAGCGATGGACTGTACTCACCGGCAGCCGGGACCGGTCCGCAACCTGCTTGGCGGTAAGGCCATGCGGTGACTCGCTGAAAAGCTGCAGAAGACGCAACCCACGCTGCAAAGCCGTAATGTTGTAGCTACGTTTTGGAGTATCCACCATGAGCCCCGAGCGAATCGTCCAAATCACAAAATGAAAGTGCGAATTATCTGATGAAAGTGGATTTTGCGCAATAGGCTTCTTCTGTCTACAGTCTTCCAAACTGCTTAACTGCCTCCACAATCGACTTCATCTGCTCGATCACGGCATACATCGAGTGTTCTTTGAAATCCATTTGTTGCGCGAGAGTTAACACCTCTTGCGCCTTCGCCCTGGGGACGACCACCACGCCATCGCTGTCGGCCGCGATTATGTCACCCGCATTCACCGTCACCCCATCGCAGGTCACCGGAATCTGGGATCCTCCGAATCGATAATGATGCACCGAGGTCGATGGCACAATTCCAGTGGCATATACGGGGAACCCGATCTTGCGCAAATAGGCGACGTCCCGCACTCCTCCATCAATCACGGCTCCGGCGTAACCGCGGGCCGCCATGGCCGTGCCCATCAGTCCGCCCATTCCCGCGATGTCCTCACCGTCCTCGACCACCATCACGTAAACGGAATCGGCGGAGCCCTGATCAATCGCTGCCAGCATCCCGTTCAAGGCAGCAGGGTCACTATTGCCTTCGTCCTTCTTGAGCTGAACCGTTCGCGCAAACCCGGCAAACTTTGTAGTGGAGATCGGATGCATGCGGTGACTCATATACATGCGCTTGCCGGTCAACTGTTCCAGAGCATCCGAGACCGAAGCTACTTCGACGCGACGAAAATCCGCGAGTAAAGCGCTTTCGGCCGGCGATGGGGTTGTTCCGGCAGCCGACTGCGCCCGCAGCAGCCTGGCTCCGCACAAGACGGCACACAAGACGCCGATCAGTACCAGAGACACCACAATGGTGCGGGATTTCACCAAGCCACGAAGCTTGTTCATTTCGTCCTCCTCGAGGTATATATGTGCGCGGACTCTAACACTGTTTTTCGCCGGGTGGAAGAGCCAAGCCGTCAGAACGCAAAAAAGGTTGACAGGCTGACTGTGGTTGAGATAAACCGTCATCCAACTCGAAGACGGAGTTTCAAAATCCAAAGCCAGGTTTCATCAGATGAAAGTATCCAGTGGAACGTTGAAATCGGGCAGGAGACGCTATGCGTAACTCCCAGTGCGCTGCAATCGCAGTACTTGCGTTCGTGCTTCTCGCGTTAGTTCTGGCGTCGGCAAGCATCACCGGCAGCATCTCAGGCGTCGTCACCGACGGTTCGGGGGCTCTCATTTCCGGCGCTGCGGTGGTCGCGACCGACACCCTGACCGGGGTTAGAACCACGGTTAAGACCGATGCGAAGGGTTTTTACAATCTTCCGACTCTTGCCATTGGGACTTATGACGTGGAAATCAGCCGTGCAGGTTTCAAGACGTACAGGAAGACGGGGTTGGTGATTGATGCCAACGCGGCCCTTCGCGTGGATGCCAGTCTCGAGGTCGGCGCAATCAACGAGAAGGTTGAGGTGAGGACGGACTCCGTCCATGTGGAGACCCAGAGCACCCAGATGGGAGAAGTGATCGAGGGCAGTAAGATCGAAGCGGTTCCTCTAAATGGTCGCAGCTATACGGATTTGCTGGCACTGCAACCGGGCGTGTCTCCCTACAACGCGGGGGACACTGGAACACCGGGAATCGGTGACCGCCCCGTCGATGGCGGTCTGAATGCTGGAAATCAGTCGGTCAACGGACAGCGGGAGACGGCCAACGGTTTCATGGTCAACGGATCAAATGTTGAAGAAGGCAAGAACAACGGCGCCGCCATTATTCCCAACCTGGATTCGATCTCCGAGTTTCGCATCATCACCAACAACTTCGACGCCGAATACGGCAACTACAGCGGCGGACAAATCAACGTTGTCACCAAGTCGGGAACCAACCAATTTCATGGCAGCGGGTTTGAGTTTTTGCGAAACACCGCGCTGGATGCCACGCAGTACTTCACCCAGTCCGTTCCCGTTTACCGGCAGAACCAATTCGGTGGCACATTCGGCGGACCAATCCGGAAGGACAAGACTTTCTTTTTCCTCGATTACCAGGGTACTCGCCAGACTCAGGCTTCTCCCGTGACCACGCAAATGCCCGCCGCGGCAAACTTTACCGGAGACTTCTCCGATTCCGCGGCATTACTCACAGGGAGTGTGAATGGTCCTGGCTTTGCAGCCGTTCTCAACCAGAGAATGAATTCTGGCAGCACGATCTATGACGGCGAGCCCTATTATGCTCCGGGTTGCACAAGCCAAAGCCAGTGTGTTTTCCCGAATGCACTCATCCCCAAGACAGCCTGGTCGCCCGTGGCCGTGAACATGCTGAGCCTGGGCCTTATTCCGCAGCCGAATGTGAATAATCCCGACTTTAACTTCTCGTCCTCTTTGTACGCGCAGAAATTGCGCGACGACAAGGGTGGTGTCCGGGTCGATCAGAATACCCGCTTTGGCACGCTGTTCGCCTACTACTTCGCCGACGACTATTCGTTGAACTCTCCGTATCCCAATGGCGGAGCCAGCGTTCCAGCTTCCAGCTTCGCCTACAGCGCCGCTACCGATGGACGGGCACAACTGGTGAACCTTGGCGATACCAAGAACTTCGGCTCTTCTTCCGTGAATGAACTACGCCTCAGCTACGTTCGAAACACGCTGGCCCTGGCAGAACCGCAGGGTGGTGTAGGGTCAAATTACAGTCTGGCTGATTTGGGATTCGATACTCCCTGGACCAATCCCGCGGGTGGCATTAGCCCGATCTCTCCCAAGTTGGAAGGCGTGCCTTACATCACTTTCAATAACTTCAGCATCGGGGTCCCTCAGGTAAGCACGGGGCAGTTCAACAACTCGTTCCAGGTGCTGGACAATTTCACCAAGGTCGTGGGAACGCACACCATTCAGTTCGGTGGCCAGTTTCATTACGATCAGATCAACGAAAGGAACCTGGCGGCGGAAAACGGCCAGTACTCATTTACTGGCGGGGAGACCGGAATCGACTTTGCCGACTTTCTCATCGGAGCGCCGGACAGCTTAACCCAGGCCAGCCCGCAGATTCTCGATTCCCGCAGCAAGTACTATGCTTTGTATGCTCAGGATAGTTGGCGAGCGACCTCCAACCTGGTGTTGAACTACGGACTGCGCTGGGAAGCCAGCATGCCCTGGTACGATACCCAGAACAAGATCGAAACCATCGTTCCTGGAGAGCAGTCTGTGGTGTTCCCCGGCGCGCCCACCGGATGGGTCGTTCCTGGTGATCCCGGCGTGCCACGCACTCTAGCGCCCACTCAGTGGCACAACTTTTCGCCTCGCCTCGGTCTGGCATATTCTCCCGGCGCTTCCTCGGGCTTTCTTGGCAAGCTTTTTGGCGGACCGGGAAAAACCAGCATTCGCCTTGGCGCCGGTCTGTATTACACATCGGTGGAGGATCTGGCGCAGTTTCTCGAGGTGGGCGATCCACCCTACGGTCTCTACTACGGAAGTTCGGATCCCCCGCTCCTCGAAGCGCCGTATACTGTCCGTTCCACCGGTCAACTCGTATCGGGTTGGCCACGGTTTCCCTTCAACTTTCCTCCGACCAATGTTTCGGCTTCGAACCCGGACAACTCTTTTGACTGGGCAGGCGTGGAACCGATCTCCTACGGATTCTCTTTCGATCACAACAACAAGCTGCCGTATTCCGAACACTACGAATTCTCTCTCCAGCGTCAGGTCGGAACGAACACTGTGATCACAACCAGTTATGTTGGAAATCAGGGACACCGTTTGGTGACTTCGGTCGAAGCAAATCCTGCCGATCCAGCGCGTTGTTTAGCCCTGATGAGCCCGGTGAATCCCAATAGCTGGGCGTGCGGCCCATTTAGCGAGACTCCTCCGGTCGGTACTTATTACCTTGACCCTTCCAACAACATACTTCCGGCAGTTCGTCCGCTTGGCTATCTCTTTGATACGAATCCGTACGAGTCCACCGTGGCAAACTCGCGCTACAACTCGCTTCAGGTCAGCGTCAGCCACAACACTGGTTCGCTAAACTTTCTTGCTGGCTACACCTTCAGCAAGTGCATGGACAATGCTTCCGGCCTGCAAGATTCCACTTACCCGTTCGATCCCCGGCAGAGCATTGGTCTCTGTAATTTCGACGTAACGCAAAATTTCGTATTCAGCTACAACTGGCTCCTGCCGTTTGACAAGCTGGCCAGTTCCGGTTGGGTCAGGAAAGTGATCGGTGGCTGGAGCCTCAGCGGCATCACGACTTTCGCTACCGGGCTCCCGGTTAGTCTGTCGGAGAATGATGACAACGCTTTGATCGGTGCGAACGCAGCTCCCGTCGACGTGCCGAACTTTGCCGGGGGTCATGTGCTGGCCGACACCAATCCGCGCCATGGAAATCCTTACTTCAACCCTTTGCTTTTCAGCTTCGAGCAGCTGGGGCAATTTGGGGATTCCCGCCGGCGCTTCTTTCATGGTCCGGGACTGAACAACTTCGACATGGCTTTGTTGAAGACCACGAAAATCACCGACTCGAAGGAGCTCCAGTTACGCATTGAGGCGTTTAATGCCTTCAACCACGCCCAGTTCAACGGTCCAAATGGCAATATCAACGCAGGTTTCCCTGACATCGTCAACGGCGTCAACCAGGGAGGCACGTTTGGTTTGGTAAACTCGGCGAGAGCTGCCCGCATCCTGCAGATAGGTCTGAAGTTCTTGTTCTGAAGCAGCCGGATCCTCGGATATGGCGTGTTGATTTTAGACTGAGTTTCGCCGATGCTCTCTAGTTCAAAATCACTTCGCGTGCTGGTGCCGGTTCTGGTGGCTCTATGCGGCACCGATGGTTTTGTCGCCTCGCAAACCTCACAACAAAATCTCCCGCGGAGAGACGGCAAGCCGGTCTCGACGTCAGGCAAGCGGGTTTTCGCTTCAACCTGCGCTAGCTGCCATGGTCTGGACGGGAGAGGCGGCGAACGCGCGCCGAACATCGCGGACAGCGCAAAGGTGCAGCGCCTTTCCGATGCGCAGATCTTCCACATTATCGAGAATGGCATTCCTGGAACTGGAATGCCTGCGTTCCATTCCATGGAGAGTTCCGACATCCACGCAGCGGTAGCGTACGTCCGGACTCTCCAGGGGACAAGGAGAGCGATCAAGCTGCCCGGCAATCCGGAGCGCGGGGAGACAATTTTCTTTGGCAACGCGGGATGTTCCAGTTGTCACATGGTTGCCGGTAAAGGTGGCTTCATGGCCTCCGATCTTTCAGAGTACGCTCGCGCTCATGTGGTGGAGCAAACGCGTAATGCAATCACCAATCCCACCGCGGGCAGCGATCGGCAGGCGCGCACGGTTACGGCGACCACTCGCGGCGGCGAGAAGTTTGTCGGCAGAATTCGCAATGAAGATAACTTCTCTCTGCAGTTGCAGACGCTCGATGGCACGTTTCACTTTCTGGCGAAGTCAGATCTCGAGGGCCTGGAATACAGTTCGCAGGCGCTGATGCCTTCCAACTACGGTTCTACTCTGAGCCCCGGTGAATTGAATGATGTCGTTAGTTATCTGATGCGTGCGGCCAGCGTCAGCGAGCCGGGAACTCCCGGGAAAGTGGATGACCAGGAATGACCAGGAATAGAAGTACCGTTTTGCTCTCAGGTGGATGATCTGCCAAAGTCAATTCAAGAGTTCAAGCCTAGGGAAGGGCATTCTTATGAATCGCGGCAGGGAAGTGCTGCATACCGTCACCATCGCGACCTCCATCATCGCGACTTCATTGCTTCTCGCGGTGGGAGCTTCAGGCTTCTTACCTGTCCCACGCGCGCCCCGAGAGTTTCAATTACAAGCCGGGTCGCCGCAGTTCTGGGATCTGGTGGATCGCAACGCCAAACTGAGCTTAGTGGGCACGGGCTTCGGGTTCACGGAGGGTCCGGTGTGGGATCAAGCGGGTTTCCTCTATGTGAGCGACGAAACCATTAACAAGATTTTCCGGCTCTATCCCGATGGCAAGAAGGAGGAAGTGATTGCACTCGGCGATCCCGATGGCAATACTTTCGACCGCCAGCATCGCCTGATCGATTGCGCCAGCGTGCTGCGTGCCATCGTCGAAGTGACGCCCGAGGGAAAATATAAGGTTCTTGCCGATCATTACGACGGCAAGAAACTTAACAGCCCAAACGATGTGATCGTTGGTCCGGATGGGGCCCTGTATTTCACCGATCCGACCTTGGACCTGGTGGCTGGAGAAACGCAGGAAATCTCCTTCCAGGGCGTCTACCGCCTGGACGCCAAAGGGACCGTCCAGCTGCTCACCAGGGACCTGACCCAGCCGAACGGTCTCGCTTTTTCGCCGGATGGCAAGCACTTCTATGTCGACGACAGTGAAAAGAGAAACATCCGTGTGTACGACGTTGCGCCCGATGGAAGGCTCAGCAACGGCCGCATTTTCGGCGAGGAGCCTGGTGGAAAGGGCGATGGTGTACCTGATGGAATGAAAGTGGATAAGAACGGCAACCTCTTTGTCACAGGACCCAAAGGCATCTGGGTCTGGGATGCCAAAGGCAATCACCTCGGCACAATCGTCATGCCGGAGCAACCCGCAAATCTAAATTGGGGCGACAAGGACTATCGGACGCTGTACATCACGGCCACTACATCCGTGTACCGACTGGAGATGAAGGCGCAAGGCTTCGTGCCGTATCTGTGAAGAAGCGATATCGTTATTTGCCAGAAATGTGCGTGAAGCTTTGACATAAAGGAGTTTCCCATGACAGGTTCGGCACGAATTTTCGCTCAAGTCATATTAAGTCTTTCGATCGCCCTGTCTTCCGCGGCTCAAGCGCCGCCTTCCGCGTCTGCTCCCGCAAGGCCGGCCGATGAAGAAGGGGTTCTTCGTGCGTTCGCGGCGATCCATCCCATTGATGTCCACGTTCACGTCTTCAAGATCGATCCCGCATTTCAGAAGATGCTCGAGCGGCTGAACCTGAAACTGCTGGATATCCTCGTGATGGATGACACGCTCGCCTATCGCAAGCAGTTGCAGCCGCAGATCGATGACGCACTGGCGCTAGTGCGGTCCAGTCGTGGCCACATCGCTCTGTGTACGACCTTCGATCCCTACAAGCTTGATAGTCCATCATTCGGCGCCGATGCGATTAAGCAGATCGACCGCGACTTCGCGCAAGAGGTGGTAGCGGTCAAGATCTGGAAGAACATCGGAATGGAAATCAAGGACAGCAGCGGCCACTATGTCTTGGCCGATGATCCGAAGTTCGACCCGATCTACAAAGATATCGCAAGCCATGGCAAAACACTGATGTCACACCAAGCCGAACCTGATGTGGCCTGGGGGCCACCGGATGCGGCCGACCCCTCTTGGTCGTACTACCAGGAAAATCCGCAATGGTATGTCGACAACCGGCCCGGGTTCCCATCCAAACAGAAGATTCTGGAAGCGCGTGATCATGTGCTCGCAAACAATCCTCAACTACGCATGGTGGGAGTCCATTTGGGCAGCATGGAGCGAGATCTCGACAATATCGCCAGCCACCTGGACAAGTACCCGAATTTTGCCATCGACACAGCGGCGAGAATGGACTACCTCATGCTGATGCCTTCGGAGAAAGTGCGTGCATTTCTTATTAAGTATCAGGACCGCGTCCTCTACGGCACCGATCTCGATTTGCTCCCGGACGCCAAGGTTCCAGACGATTTAAAGGAATGGCAGTCCACCTACGCGCGTGACTGGAAATTCCTGGCAACGGACGAGACTCTTAACCTCGAAGGCAAGCAGGTGCATGGACTGAACCTGCCCCAGCCGGTCCTGCAGAAAATATTTCACAGCAATGCCATCCGCTGGATTCCAGGATTGTGATCAGGTTGAGAGTCGACGCGTTGACGGGCCTCACCGGTGGTTGCAATCGCTTCGGACGGCGATAAGCGAGACTTGCTCCAAATCAGGGTAATGCTCATCTTTGTCGGCGCTGCGCTCCGAAGGCGCAATCTGCTGGATGGTGGTTCGCGCAGGCGGCTTGCCGCGGAAATACTTCCCGTACACTTCGTCGAATGATCGCAAGTCCTCCAAGTTATCCAGATAAACATTCGTCGATACAACCTGGCAGAAATCCATGTCGGCTTCTTCAAGATTGTCCATGAGGTTACGCATCGTCTGGCGGAGCTGAAGGGCTGTAGTGGAGCTATAGACTCCGCCGTTCGCTCCGGGAATGAAACCACTCTTCGCGGAACAATACAACGTATCGCCGGCAAAGACGCAGGGGCTCGCCGTAGGGCTGGGCGGCATATTCTTGGGACGCACGGCTCGCCGTTCCTTCAGGTCGCGGACCGCAACGCCTGTGAATTCGATCTGGGCGCCACCGGGCAGGCTCGAGACCTCAATCGTGGCCCGCCCCGGAGTATTGCCGAACTCGAACCGGCGTGCATAGTGCTGGTTCATGACGCGCGCCGGGAATTGCGCGGTTAAGTAGGGATTCACGAAAACCATATAGCTGAGGTCCAGGCCGGCCGCTTCCACCACCGCCTTCATGCGATCGAGCGCGAAGTCGACCTGGGCCCCCGGGTCGTCCGAAACCTTGCCTCCAGCGGGGACCGTAATGGGCATTGCAGAAACGAACAACCGATCATGAGTGAGAATGGCCGGTGAAAAAGGCTCGTCCGACTTGTAGCTTGGCGGATAAATGGCCCGTTTCTCCGAGAGACTGCGCGCCGCGACTGCATTGATCTGAATCGGGGGATCAGGAAGCGCGGCAACGCCCAGCACAGTGCGAGCCGGCGGAACCTTCCCAAAGTACTCACTGTAAACCCTGTTCATTTCTTCATACTGGCTAATGTCCGTGAGGTAGACGGTAGTGTAGACGACATGATCCATCGTCAAGCCCGCGGCCTCGACAACGGATTTCAAGTTGGCGACGGCCTGCCGGACTTGCGCGGCGAAAGTTGTGGGCAGTGCACCATCTGCGCCGCGAGGTCCCTGGCCGGAAATGTAAATATAGTCACCGGCATCCACGCTGGATGGGGAAGGAACGATTGCCTCCTTCTGTGCTTGTACACCGGCAGCCGAGCAAAGCAACAACCCAATAAAGAATGATTTCATTCGAGCCTTCCATCAACACTTGCAAACGGAGCACCAGACAAGCGCGAGACGGATCGCGATTCTAAGCTGCCCGGTTGCCTCTTTGTGCTGCACCCAGAATGCTGCGCAATCTCTGTCCTACGAGAACTTCCTCGCCGGGCTGGATGGTCATCGAAACCAGTTCGATATGGTTGGGTCCCGTCCGCTCTTTGCTGGTCGGATTCGGATTCGGTTTGCCTTCGCGAACCGCTTTTACCAAGCTAGGATTATCCGCACCGAGCACTTCGATGACGGGGTCGCCCTCGCGCAGGGCCCGCACGCAGTCCGCGATGGTAAATCCCCAGGCGTGCTGATCCCAAGAGAGTTTCAGCGTGGGATAGCGGTTCCCATCGTCTGGAATGTAGATTTTCGCCTCTACACCCGGCACTGTCTCCACCAGCTTCCTGATGCTGTCCACACGTTCGTTCCACTCGCGATACAGCTTCTTCTCATCCAGCTTCAGCCAGGTCTCAAGGGCGGTGAGGCAGCCGATCATTTCTTCTTTTCCAACCTTCATGGGACGGCACACGGCTCCTTCTCGCGGACTGGAGTTCATCAAGGCTGCCTCAATCAGATCTTTTCGGCCCAGGAGCACCCCGCTGCACTGGGGCCCCTGCAGGCCTTTACCGCCGGAAAAGGTGTAGAGGTCAATTCCCATGCGAGCGTAAAGCTTGGCATTGTCAGCCGGAGGGATGCCCGCGGCATCGTCGAGGAGCAGTGGAACCTTGTGGTCTTTCGCGATCGCGAGTTCCTTTTGCAGCTCCTCGCCCAGATGCGTGGTGTAGATCATCGCGGTGTTTTCATTGATGGCGTTGGCCAGTTCTTCGGGTGAATAGGCGAGCACAAGTTTCGCGCCGGTAAGCCGGATTGCACTATCAAAAGCGCTTCGGCCGCCGGACATCACCACTTCGTGCTTGAGGCCGGCCGTGTCGGGAAGTTGCCAGATGAGCTTGTCATCCGTGCCCGCCATGCATCCTGCGGTTGCGACTGCCATGGCGCCGGCGGCGCCTGAGGTGATTATTCCGGACTCGGCGCCGGTGAGTTCCGCCAACCGCCGCCCAATGCCGCGCTGCAAGTCCAGCACATTTACGAAATACTTCCCCGCTTCGAGTTGGGCTTCGCGAACTTCAGGAAACTCCAGAGATCCGCTCAGGTAAGTCCAGGTGCCTCGGCAATTGATGACGGTCTTTACTCCCAGCCGGCTGTAAACATTCTGTCGAGGATCTTTGCCTACCGCGCTGGCAGCTTTCGCATAAAGGTCAGCCGCGGCGATTTGGCCCAGCAGCGGCGCAGCGGCTGCCCATTTCATGAATGATCGCCGGTTGGATTTCAGGACATGCATTTCGACACCTCCAGGATTAATTGCCTACTCTGCATCTTCATGCAGTGGGATGCGCGCTCGAACCGCCAAAATATAGGCCTTGGCCCCAGGTTTGTTCTGGTTGTAGAAGCCGACCGTACAGTTGGGACGGAAATAATAGGCGTCTCCGCTTTTGGCGGGATAGCGGCCTTCGACGCCGTCCATTCCGCTGCCCGCAACTATTTCCCCCTGACCATCAACTAGCAGGTAGATCTCTTCCGCAGCCTCGTGGTGGTGAGGCCAGTTCGTGCCTCCCGGCGCAAAATCCATCCAGAAAAAACTGCTCACCACGTAGGCCTCATCAATCAAGTCCCGCTTGCCCGTGCGTAGCCCGGCCAGAAGCTTGTACAAGACTGAATTGGGGTGACCGCTGACAGTCTCCTCTTTGGCATCTTCGAGGTTTGCGATCTTGGGATGTGGCAACGGAGCGCCGATTGAAATCGATGATGGGACTTTGAACCCCATGACCAGCACGCGCAGCGGCTGACCCGAATTATTAGAAATCGAATGTTTCGCTCCCGGTGGCAAGTACGTGAAGTCATGCTTGCGCAGCGCCTGGACCTGGTCCTCGTAGTGCAGAACACCCGCGCCTTCGACGACGAAATAGATTTCCTCCTGGCGGTCGTAGGCTACGGTCTGGCAATCGCCATGCGCATCCAGAGTGACCTCCCCGAACCGAGTTACGGTTTGAAGGCCTCGGTTTTCATTGTCACCCTCTCCGAAAATCGCGCGGTAGTGGCAAGTTTCAGAAGTAAGATCGCCCTTTGTCTCTGCTAGCTCGGGAACGTAGCGATGCAGCCACGTCGGATCCACTTTCCCTTCTTGTGCCGGGAGTCGGTATGCCAGTAGCAGTGACATGAGCAGCAATTTTTTCAACTTTGGGGCTCCCGATTCTGCGACGGACTTCGGTTCTGACCAGTTCGCTGAATCGCTATCACCCCGGTGAGGCCTTCAATCATGGGCACCTGATCCTTTTCCGAGGGCGACGACGGAAGGTCCGGAGCACCGGCTTCATGCAGGATGTAACTGACCAGATCATCAAGCTCAGTTCCGCTGAGTCGCTGCCCGTAATCCAGAGGCATGGGAGTTCCGGTTTTCCGCTGGACAGAGACCAGACTGGACTTCATGAGCAGATAAAACCGGCCGTCTCCATCCTGCAATTGCAGAGAGGAGTTGTCTTCGTTCCGAATCATGCCGGAAAATTTTCGACCATCGCGTGCAATCGCGATCGCCGCTTGCTGTGCTCCGGCTGGCCTTAGAATCGCATCGCGAATCTCGCTCGCCTTGTGATCTAGCGCAAACCCTGCGAGGTCTCCAGCAACGAACTGCCCTGGGCCCTTGATCAGATGGCAACCGGAACACCCGGCTTTACCGAAGAAAAGGTCGCGGCCCCGCACGGGATCGCCCGGCATGGATGCCACAGCGGACTTGCCTTGCAGGTAGCGCAAATAGGCAATGACCGCCAGACCATCTTCTTTGCTAACTTCGCTGAATGCGGGCATTCCGCTTTCTGGAATCCCATCATGAATCAACTCGAGCAACGCCTGATCCGAGAGCGCCCTTACTGCGGACCGGCGAGCGACATCAGGCCCATGCTCGGCCCCGAGTCCGTCGAGTCCATGACACGTCGCACATTTCAGCTCGAAGATGCTCTTTCCTCCGGGGTCCGGCTGCGGAATGGAAGCGGGCTCTTTGCCGTTCGGGTTCTGGCAGCGTGCATTGCCGGCCGCACCGAAAAGCATCAGCACCAATCCAAGCTTAGGGACGATTCGCCAGGTCACGTCGCGTTCTCGCAGCAGCGAAACTGATATACCACAGAATCTGCTTGACGCAAATCAAATTATTTCGTTTCATTGGTTTTTGTTTCGTTCCATAAACCCGGGTCCCCTATCTAAAGGCAGCCTGTCTTAGGACTGCCGGTATGCGGATCACAGGTTCCTGTCTTTCACGGGAGAGTATCATGGCATCGCTGATCGAGGATGACGGTAAGATGCAGGACTTCGCAGTTGGTTTGCTTTTCTTGTTCTTGACCCTGGGCATTGCTCCTGCGCGAGCGGCGGGTGAGCCGAACCAGCCTACTTCGTCTTGTCGCATCGAGGCCGTGAATTACAAGGGTTGGAGCGCCGAACAGCTTTCCAACCGGTGGGTCAAGCTGGAAGTCGTACCGCAAAACGGCGGACGACTGATGCAAGTGATTTTCAACGGACATCCTTACCTCTTCGTGAATCCCAAGTACGAAGGAAAATACCTTCCGCCGGACCCATCCGAATGGTTTAACTACGGAGGCGACAAGCTCTGGCTCTTGCCAGAGGGGAATGACGATGAACAGCATTGGGTAGGCAATTCCGATTTACTGGACGACGGCCCCTACACCTTTCGAAAGGTTTCGGAAGGACAAGAGTGCGAGATCGAGTTGACAAGCCCCGCCGATCCGCAGACTGGCATTCAGTTCCGGCGCACAATTCACCTGGACGCCGACTCCCCGCGAATCCGGTTTCACGCAACCATGCAGAACAAGACGGGGCACGTCATCGAGTGGTCGATGCAATCCGTTTCGCAGTACGATACGGCAGATCCGTCTGTTCCCTCGCGAAATAGCCACAGCTTCTGGACCTTCGCCCCTGCGAATCCATTCAGCAGCTATCTCAACCGCTACCACGTGCGGTTCGGTCCGGCGGAGAATCCAGCCGCCGCAGTCAGGGACGATGGTTTCTTCGCGTTGCACTACGCGCATCTCGCAGCCGAGTTGTGGTTGGACTCGACGCAAGGCTGGCTCGCCGTGGTCGATGGGGAAAGCCGATACGCCATGGTTGAGCGCTTTCGCTACGAAAAGAACGAAACCTATCCCGGCAAGGCGTCAGTTATTTTTTGGACGAATGGTCCCGAACTGCGGTTGAATTCCGAGGGTACGCCTTCGCTGACTTCCGGAGGCGATGGGTCTCCTTATTATCTCGAGGCCGAGATCAATAGCCCTCTCGTCCAGTTGCGGCCAGGTGAGACCCGCGATCTCGATACAGATTGGTTTCCGACCCGCGCCGGCAGCGAATTCCACGGCGTGGAGGATGCAGGCGTCGTGGTACATCCGCTTCAGGCGACCCGCTTGGATACGGGCAAGCTGCGGCTCTCGGGTTCCTTTGGAGCGTTTTTCGCGGGACGTTTGGTTGCCCACTTTTACGACGAACATGGTGTCACCTTGGGAGCCATGCCTCTGACCAAGGTTGATCCAGCGGATCTCGTCGTGCTGGAGACAGAGTTAACGCCTCCTGCAAAGCCCTCCCGTGTCTCGCTGCATCTCGAAGACGGAAATGGTCTGGATCGCGGTTCTCTTCAGGAAGTTCAAGTCGGCGCGGTCGAAAAGCACTGACATGGAATCATTCAGAAAAGAATTCACTGTGGGCGCACTGGCATTTCTCAGTCTGTTCTGGCTCTCGGCCGCTGGACAACAGGGGCAGGCTCCCGTTGTTGCCGACGTGAATGTGAGCGCGGACGACTTGCAGACGCAGCCCTCCGGAGCCAACTGGACTTCCTATAACGGCGATTACACCGGGCGTCGCTACAGCGCCTTGCACGAGATCACCGCTGCAAATGTTAAGGGGCTCCGCACGTCGTGGATTTTCCATTCTTCCAACTCTGAGAGGCTGGAAGTGACGCCTGTGGTCGTGCGCGGCGTGATGTACGTCACCTCGGCTAACGATGTGTTTGCGCTCGACGCGCGGACAGGCCGGGTTATTTGGCATCACGAACGGCCGGTGAGCGCGGGGTTGCTCGATGATGCCGCGGCTCATCATAACCGTGGAGTCGGAGTCTGGAGAAACTTCGTCTATATGGAAACCGATGACGCTCACTTGCTTTGTCTCGACGCTCGGTCCGGACGCCCGCTATGGGATGTGACCTATGCAGACAAGGCAAAGCACTATGGCGCAACCAGCGCTCCTCTAATCGTAAAGGATGAGGTGATCGTCGGGACGTCGGGCGGTGACTCCGGCGTGCGCGGTTTCCTTTCCGCCTACGATACCGTCACCGGCAAGCTGAAATGGAGATTCTGGACCATTCCCGGGCCGGGGGAGTTCGGATCTTCGAGTTGGCCGGGCGATTCCTACCTCCACGGCGGGGGCACAACATGGATGCCCGGGACCTACGACCCTAAACTGAACACTCTGTACTGGACAACCAGCAATCCGGCACCCGATTTCGTGGGAGAGTCGCGCCCCGGTGATGACCTGTACACCGCCTGCGTGCTGGCGCTGAACCCGGACACGGGTACGTTGAAATGGTATTTCCAGTTCACTCCTCACGATTTGTACGACTACGACGCCAATGAAGCGCCAGTGCTGATGAGTGCCAAAGTAAACGGCCGAACGCGTGACTTGCTGGTGCAGGCCAATCGTAACGGGTTTCTCTATGTTCTCGACCGAACCGACGGAAAGTTCCTCAAGGCGACGGCGTTTGTGGAGAAGCTGAACTGGGCCAAAGCAGTTGACGCCTCTGGCCGCCCCATACTATCGGGACGAATACCGAGCGCGGAGGGCACGCAGATTTGTCCGAGCATCGACGGAGCCACGAACTGGTTTTCGCCTTCCTACAATCCCGACACTGGATTCTTCTATGTCATGGCGCTGGAGAGTTGCAGCGTCTTCTTCGCTCACCCGCAACCATTTGCCCGGGGTGAAACCTACTATGGCACGGGCACGAAGCTTGCGGCCGATGATCATGCTCAAAAGATTCTGCTGGCGTACTCCGTGGCCGAGGGGAAGATCATTTGGCGCTATCCCCAGGTCGGCCGGGGCAATTCCTGGGGCGGGACATTGACAACGGCAGGTGAATTGGTCTTTTTCGGGAATGATGCCGGAGCGCTGGAAGCGGTGGAAGCGCGGACTGGACGCGCGCTCTGGCAATTCAACACCGGCCAGACCATGCACGCTTCGCCAATGAGTTATGCGGTCGATGGAGCCCAGTACGTGGCTGTGGCCGCGGGAAGCGATGTGATCAGCTTCTCGCTTCCTCATTAATGAAACTGCCGTAATATCGCGCCTGCCGACGAGAGTTAGACCAGTGTTACCTGGATTCCCGCTTTCTTCAATGCGGCCAAGTCCGGCTTGGGAATACCGCGGTCTGTGATCAAATGGTGCACCCCCGTGGGTGGCGCAATCGAAGACAAACTACGGCGGCCGAACTTGCTGGAGTCGCACACCGCCACCACAACCCTGGCCACATCCATCATCGCTCGATTGACTTTGGCCTCCGGCAGATTCGGTGTGGTCAATCCACGTTGGACGTCGAAACCATCCACACCGAGGAAAAGAATGTCTGCGTTCAGCCGCCGGAGCGTCTCTTCGGCAATCGGCCCCACCAGGGAGAACGAGTTCTTCCGCAAAGTCCCGCCGGTCAGAATGACTTCCAGGGAAGCGCCTGAGAGTTCGGCTGCAATATTCACCGCGTTGGTGATGATAGTGAGGTTCTCGAACTCACGCAGCGCGCGTGCGATCGCGGCGGTGGTAGTGCCGGAATCAAGAATCACCACCTGACCTTCCTGCACCATGTGGGCAGCCGCAGCAGCAATCCGCAGTTTTTCCGCGCGATGCAGCTTCTGCTTTTCCCGCAAAGTCGGGTCTTCCAATGCGCTCTCTCGGGCTGGCAGCGCTCCACCGTGGCTGCGGTGAATGCGGCCATGTGCCTGGAGACTGTCCAAGTCTTTTCGGATGGTGACCTGGGAAGTGCGGAATTGCTTTGCCAGGTCAACGACCAAAACGCGGCCGTCCCGATTCAGTATCTCCAGGATGTGCCGGCGGCGTTCCTCGTTCAGCACAGGTCGACCTGGCAAGATTCGATTTTCAGGTTGATGTTCACAGGCGCATGTCCTTCGCGGTATTCCGCTTTGATGGTGACTGGTTTCGTCTGTCTACGCCAGCTGTTCAGGGCTCAAGTTGTGGACTGAGCGGGAACAAGCCACTCAGCAAGGCGCATTTTACACTTGACAGCCGAGTCCGTGCGAAAGTAAAAGTTATTAAACGCAATGATACGAAACCACGCGCGTCGTCTATTCGTTCCTTTGTGTTCCGTTGGTCTTGGCCGACGTTTACGAACGCCGAGCATCCGGAATGTCGCTGGTTCCACAACCATGGTGCTGCTGCTCTCCCTGCTTTTCCAGGTGCTGGTTTTGCAAGCCAGTCCCGGCGCCGTAGAGCAGAATTGGACCAATTACGTACGCATCGGAGCGTATGGATTGGGGAGCGACAATGCAGATCGGATCGTGCGGAGCGCTCAGGAAGACGGAGTCTTTGGTATTGAAGTTGACAACGACATAGAGGGCCGCTATGAAAGCTTTGTCCATCCCGAAGAAAAGCTGAAGGCAATCCAGGAAGTTGCGGAAAAGGCACACGCAGCAGGCAATCGGGCTTTCGTCTACATCGCCGGGACCGAGTGCATCACCGCCAATGCCGAAAAGACTCCGCATACGCTCGCCAAAGAGCATCCCGATTGGCTGCAGAGGAAGCTCAGCGGAGAACCCGCGATCTTTGGAGGGGGTAGCGCTTTCTGGATCAAGAAGGGGGATGAGGATGTGTGGGTCACTCCATACGCGCCGGCTTGGCGCAAGACGTACATGGAACGTGTGAAGCAGATTGCCGCCACAGGCATCGATGGCATCTACGTGGACATTCCCTATTGGATGACGCATTTCGATGGCTGGGAAGACACCTGGGCCAGCTTTGACGACTACACGGTGGCGGCGTTTCGGAAAGAAACGGGACTGGATGCGAAGAAAGACTTGAAGCTGGGAGACTTCTCGGACGGCAACTTTCGAAAGTGGATCGAGTTCAGAATTCAAACCTTCACCGATTTCATGCAAGAAATTGACCGTAACGCCAAGTCGGTGAATCCCGCGATCAAGACGATTCCGGAAATCTATCCGGGCATTGAAGAAGAGGCCGTACGCGTTGGTGCCGATGTTTATAGTTTGTATGGGGTGGTCGACGCCGTCGCCCATGAATATGAATTTGGCAGCGGTGACCACATGGCATCGTCCAGAAAACCGCTGGATTGGTTCAATTACCAGGTGGGAATGCACTCGTTTCGTGCCTTTGCGCGAGGCAAGGCAACCTGGATCTTAAACTACTCGTGGGATGGCGATGAGAAGGTCGATCGGCGTGAAGCCATGATGAATCTGGCAGCTTCGGAAATCATGGCCGGTGCGAACTTTTGGGACGCGCCAGGACATTCGATGGCGGGATCGAACGACCCCGCGACTCGGAAGAAGATCCTTTCCTGGATCAAGGCTCATCAAGACACCTACTACCGGCCGCGGACGGCGATTGCTCCCATCGGCGTTTACTTCTCTCCCGAGACACGAAACTACTACGCAAACGAATTCATCTCTTCCTACCGAGGAATTCTTATTCTTCTCATGCAGAAGCACCTGGAGTTTCAGGTTGTGACTCCGCGCACGCTTTCGGAGTTCCAGGGAGAGACATTGATTCTCCCAGACGTGCGGGTCTTGAGCGAGGACGAAAAGGTGTGGGTCCGTAAGCATGTGGACGGCGGGAAGACGCTGGTGGTCACGGGAGAAGACGCCACTCAGCTTGCCCATGCCGCAAACGTGATCCGGCTCAGCAAATGTCCCGGAAAAGACTACTACGCGGCACTGCAAAAGGATGTGGCCGGATCGACTCCCAATCAAGAACACGAGTTTCTGGACAGCCTGAAGTTCGAATCACCGGTTCGCGTGGTTGCTTCCCCTATGATCGCGACGTCGATCGCTCAGGTGGACGGAAAGCCCCATGTATTTTTCGCGAACTTCGCCGGACTGCAAGGCGGTGTGAATCCCGTTCAGACGCCGCAGACTGGCGTTCAAGTCACGGTGTCGGGCACAACTACCGGACATGGATTCTTTCTTCCGTTCCTCGGGGATGTGCAGCCACTCAAGGGAACGGTCAGCGATGCCGGCATCAGTTACACGCTTCCTACAATTGAAAAAGGCGCAGTGTTTTGGCACGAGCCGTAACCGCTGAAGGCTTGGCCGCGCTCGGCAGATCAGAACTCAAACCGCAACCCGAACTGGAAGTACCGGGGCAGATACCCCGCTGCGTCTGAGCTGATCGTCCCAAAAGTGCTGTCTCCAAAGCCCGTGTCCGGCGCTGCGAAGCGCGGATGATTGGCGGCGTTGAAGATCTCCGCTCGCACTTCTATCTTCATGTTTTCTTTGGGTTCGAACGCCTTGTAGACATTTAGGTCCACGTTGTGAATGCCGTTGACCCGCAGGCCGGGAAAGTAGCGTGGAGCATTGCCCGGAATCTGGTCGCCCGGATCTGCAAAGCAATTGCTGTTAATGATTGAGAGCGGCGTCCCATTCACTTCGCTCACAGCAGCGTCCTTCATGCTCACGCCACTCTTGAGCTGGGAGCAGACCACATTAGGACGCTGGCTGCCGTTCGCCAGCCGACCGAAGGTATCAGAGATCGCCATGGGCTGGCCCGACTGTTCCGTGATCAAGGTGGCGATCGACCAGCCTCCGACCACAGCGTCGAGTCCGCGGTTCATATTGCCGCCAATCCATTCCTTTCGGCCGATCGGCAGGTCCACGACCACGGCGGCCGCGACCCGCTGCGGCGCGTCATTGGCGCTGATGCTGTGCTCCAAATTCAGACGATCGAGTTGCTGCGGGATGCCGGAGCCCAGCGAGCCCACCCAGTTGTTCCGGCCCGCCGAGGAGTCGTCCGTGTTCTTCGAAACCGTGTAGCTTCCTTCGAAGCTCAAGTGATGCGTCGTGCGCTTCTGGAAGCGGATCTGCATCGCGTTATACCAGGAACTGGCTTCCTCGATCATCAGGCCTTCGAAGTCTCCAGTGAATTGAGGGTAGGGATTCAGCAGATACCCCAGTGGGATGGTCGCATTGCCGTATTGCGAATTGGGTTCGTTGAAGCATGGCCCGGAGGCACAAGGCGGATTAAACATCGAAAAAAACGGGTTTCCCACGGGCGTCTGAAGAAAATTGCTCACGCAACTATCCTGCGAGCAAGTCGGATCAGTCGGAGTCACGGCCGCCGAGATCTTAGCCAACAAAGCCGACGACATGAAATCCCGATTGTTCGTGCCAGCCCAGGGCAGATGGGTGCTCCTATTGGCAACATAGTCCACGCCGAGCACGATCTGGCTGGGCAACTCGCGTTGGAATCCCAGATTCCACTGGTAAATGTCGGCATCTCGCGCCGCGGTCGTGCCTAAGTCATTGTTGTTCGCGTATCCCCAATTGGCCAATGCGCCATACTGCGTGCCCTGCGGACCGGTAAAGCCCGAGGGAAACGGATTCTCCAGGGTCGCGGATTGGCTCGCAAAATCATTGTTGGTAAAGAACATCGTGGCGTTCTTGGCGAAAGCGGTTCCGGGATATTGGAAGTTTGTGGCCGGGCTCATTCCGAAATATACGCCCGCTCCACCGCGCACCACCGTCTTCGGATTGAACCCGTAGGCAAAGCCCAGCCTCGGCCCAATGTCGTTGCGGTACGCCGGAACGTTTCTCATACTCGAAGTGGGGAACTGAGTCGTGCCGTACAGCTCCTGCGTCGCGGGAAGATTCGCGATCCCCTGCATCATTGCCTGCGCGCTCAACGTGCCCGCCGGAGCAGCGCCCGGAACACTGGCAAGATTGATGCTTTCGCCGGTATCCGCTGTGAAATTACTGAACTCGATGTGGTTGCTGCGCTCGTTGTATGGCGTGCTCCACTCATAACGCAAACCGAGATTCACGGTGAGCTTCGAGGTGACCTTCCAGTCGTCCTGGACATAGAACCCCGTCTCTTTCGATTTGTTGGCTACCGAGGGTAAGACGATGAGCTGGGTCGATTCGTTGACGTTGTCAGCATAACCAAAAAGCAGGCTGGCAAATGGGTTACCGGTGAGATTCCCACTGGAATCGGTCTCGCTGTTTGCAGTCGGCGAAGTAACGTAATCCGAAAAGTTGAAGAAGCCGGTGGGACCCGTCGGCTGGAAGAAGTTGTTGTAGAAAAGTCTTTGCTCCCCGCCGATCTTGATCAAATGCGAGCCCTTGGAAATCACGACCTGCGACGAATAACTGTACAGAGTGTGCGCAAAGGTAGTGTTCACACAGCACTGATCGAAGAGGTCGGCTGTGGTCGACGCATTCGATTCCAACGCCGCCCCCGACATGTAGAACTGGGGCATTCGGTCCAATCCGTTAGCCTGCTCCAACACGGCAGGCAATTGCGGAAGGCCGGCCGCCTGTTGCGCGGCGTTGAAACTGGACATCGTGGGGATATTGCTCGTCGCCGCTTCGTGCACCCGGTCGACCGCCGCGTGGCTCGTCCAGATAATTCGCGGATTTACCGTCCATGTATATTCGAACGAGCCGTTTTGTGCCGTGGTCGGACTGGCCGCGATTCCGTCTCCGGTTCCGTTATTGTCAAACGCGTCTCCCAGAATCTCCGGAGTATGGTAGTTAGACACGCCCCGGCTGTAACGGCCATTAATGTGGTGCTTGTCGTTGATCTGGTGGTCCACTTTCACGTCGAATTGGTAATCGGGCGCCGTCGCCACGCCGGTAAACAGGTAATTATTAAATTCTCCCGGCTGGTTGGGTTGCGGATAGAGATTGAGAATAGCCCGCCCGATGGGGTCGACCTCGCTCGCAGGAATAACGTTCGGTGCTCCGTTGTACTGGACCTGCGGTCTGAGGACGCAAGGATTCCCGCAAGCCGCCGCCGTCGGGTCGTAAATGTCTGTCGCGGTCGCCGAGAAATCGGGATTAGTCGCTCGCTCTGCCATGGTTGGCACGGTCGCGAGATTGTTGAACCCCACCGAGCTGCTGACTTTTTCAAAATCGGCAAAGAAAAATGTGCGGTTCTTCCGGATCGGCCCGCCGATAGAAAACCCTCCCTGGTCACGCTTGCTATCCGGTTTGGGGCTCGGTTCGGGGTTAAAAAAGTCGCGAGCGTCCATCTGCGGGCGCTGCAGGAAATACCAGCCACTGCCATGAAAGGTGTTGGTCCCGCTTTTCAGCACCATGTTCACCACGGTGCCGCCGTTGTTGCCAAACTCCGCCGAGAAGCTGTTGTTCTGAACCTTGAATTCCTGCACGCCCTCAACCAGCGGCTCGTAGTAGACGTTGGAGTTTCCTCCTTCACCCTGTTCGGGAGCACTGATCAGTGCGCCGTCCAGCCGTATCTCCGCAGTAGCGTTGCGTTGTCCGTTGGAAACGAAGTTGGTTCCGGTCGGATAGTTGTCCTGTGTCCCCGAACCGGCTGCCTCGGTCACGCCCCCGGCCAGGAAAGTCAGACCGAAAAAGTCGCGGTTCAGCAGAGGGAGGTCATGCACGTACTCGCCGGTGACGTCCGTGCCCAGCGTCGCATTCTCCGTGTCCAACAGTGGAGCAGACATCCTGACTTCGACCTTCTCGCTCACACCCGCCGGAGTCAGAGTGAAATTGAGCGAAGCTTCCTGATCGACGGCCAGCACCACACCCGTCCGTTCTGCCGTCCGAAAGCCGGATAGCTGAGCCTTTACCGAATAGGTGGATGGTCGCAACCCCGTGAAGTAGTATCCGCCCTTGTCGTCGGTGTGAGCGGTGCTGGAAATGTTGGTTCCCGTGTCCGTGATGGTTACGGTCGCGCCGTGAACCACTGCTCCCGTGGCATCGGAGACAACGCCCCGGAGTTGTGCCCGATAGCTGCCTTGAGCAACCACGAAGGAAGGAGAACCGGCAAACAGGTACGCTACCAAAAGCCAAGGAAGAACTGGCACGGCCAGTCGCATGGGGCCCTCCGCACTCTTCACGTGCATCTTTTGTTTACGGCTGAGGTTGCGAATTATTTCGATTTCGATCTTATACTTACAGTAACCGGCGATTGTCAAGCGCAATCTAGGGAAGGGTCGTGTCCTGACAGACTGGATCGCGCCCCCGCATCCGGCAACGACCGTTATGCTTCACGCAAGCCAGTTCGCTCGATTCTGCTCTGGCGGGGTTCCGCTGGATCGGGGGGCAGCACAGTCAGGGATCATTGGAGCGGTTGTGACGGCTTTCGTTCCCAAACGTTCCCATGATAATCTGTACGTCATTGAAGGCGCGTAGCTCAGTTGGTTAGAGCGCTACCTTGACACGGTAGAGGTCGCTGGTTCGAGTCCAGTCGTGCCTACCATTTCTTGCAACATTCCCGACTTTAATCATGTCCAAGCCAGGCATTCCTGAGTCTCAAGTCACTGCCGAATCCGCCGCCGGAACAGAGGAGTCATTCGGCGACCTGCTTTCCCAGTACGAGAAGAGCCATTCGCGCAAGGCTGTCGACGGCGGCAAACAGCTTGTAGGCACTGTCATTGCTATTTCCGGCGATTCGATTTTCCTCGACATCGGCTTCAAGAGCGAAGGCATTCTGCCGCTGGCGGTTTTGCAGGGCTCTGATGAAACCGTGAAGCCCGGCGACAAGCTGCCGGTTTCGGTCAAGGGCCGCGATCCCGAGGGCTACTACCAGCTCACTCGGGCCAAAGTCGAGCGGCCGAAAGACTGGTCTGCCTTGGAGAAGGCCTTTGCCGATAAGGCCACCATCGTGGGAACGGTGACGGGCGTAATCAAAGGCGGGTTCAGCGTGGATGTGGGAGTACGGGCGTTCATGCCGGCATCGCGTAGCGGGGCGCGCGACGCCGCCGAAATGGAGAAGTTGGTGGAGCAGGAGATCCTCTGCCGCATTATCAAGCTCGACGTGACGGAGGAGGACGTGGTGGTGGACCGCCGCGCCGTCGCTGAAGAGGAAGAGCGCTCCGTGAAGGAGCGCCGCTATTCGGAGATGAAGGAAGGAGATACGGTGAGCGGGACGGTGCGCACGCTCACCGATTACGGTGCTTTCGTCGATCTCGGGGGCGTGGATGCCTTGCTCCATGTGGGCGAGATCTCCTGGAGCCGCGTGAACAAACCGGCGGATGTGCTCTCGGTGGGGCAGCAGATCGAAGCCAAGGTGTTGAAGATCACGAACGATTCCGGGAAGCGGCGTATTTCCGTAGGTATGAAGCAGTTGCAGCCGCATCCCTGGGATGCGATCGCCGGAAAGTATCAGGTGGGCGAACGCGTGCGCGGCGCGGTTACGCGCGTGGCCGAGTTCGGAGCGTTCGTGGAACTGGAGCCGGGGATTGAAGGTCTGATCCACGTTTCAGAGATGTCGTGGGGAAAGAAGATGAGAAGCGCCAGCACCCTGGTGAAGCCGGGCGAGATGGTCGACGCCGTGATTCTGGGAGTGAACATTGGCGAGCGTCGCATCTCCCTGGGATTGAAGCAGGCCCTGGGAGATCCGTGGGCCGACGTGGCGCAGCGCTTCGCTGCGGGCTCAGTGATCGAGGGGCCAGTCGTGAGCATCACGAAGTTCGGCGCATTCGTGCAGCTTTCCGAAGGCGTGGAAGGAATGATTCACATCAGCGAGATGAGCGCTGAGAAACGCATCAATCATCCGCAAGAAATGCTGAGGGTTGGGCAGTTAGTCAGCGCCCAGGTGCTCGCGGTTGACAGCGAGAAGCGGCAGTTGCGCCTGAGCATGAAGCAGTTGGTTCCGAGCGGGCTGGATGAATACATCGCCGAACACAAGGAAGGCGATGTGGTCACGGGCCGCATGGTTGAAGTTGCGGACGGGCACGCGCGTGTGGAACTTGGCGAAGGCATCCAGGGCAAGTGCCGCATGGCTGCGGCCAGTGCTGCGACAGAACGGGAAACGCCGGCCGCAGCGGGTTCGTCATCCTCGAAACCTGACTTGTCTTCATTGGGTTCCATGCTGCAGGCGCGCTGGAAGGGCGGCACAGCCGCAGCCAGCGCCAAGCCGGAAGCCGTTCGCGCCGGACAGATTCGCCAGTTTCGGATTGCGAAGCTGGATGCGGCTGCGAAGAAGATTGAATTGGAGTTAGCGTAGCCACCGCCGCTACCCGCAGGTCGCACCAAGCCCCTTCCACGCCCGGTCCACTCCTCTCCGTGCGCAATCCATAAGTTTTGCCGGTTCAGGGTTGACAGCCACGGGTTCGCAGGTATATTACGAAACATTGTCTTTACTTTCGTTTTGGTACGACCGTCTTGCACGAACAGCAGGCCCTGACGTTGAGGGTCCCATCGAGGACGAATCCGCCATGTGGATGAAACCCAGACTATCGCTCGCAATCATGTTTGTGATGTGCCTTCTGCCCGCGGTTGTTGCAGCCGCTGCTGCAATACCGGCAGCTTCAAAGATCGACAACAGCAAGCTCGTGATAGAGGCAAACCAGAAAGCCGGTACGTACACGATTCAGTCGAAGGAGAATCCTCGGGTCGGGATCACGGCGGCAGTCGCAGCGCAGGTGAATCATCGGTGGCTGCACTCAAGCGACTATCCGCAACATGAAATACAGGAATCGTCGTTCACCGACAACCTCGGTGCAGGCTCGCAACTCACCCTCACCTACAGCGGATTGTCCGGGCAGCCGGACCTGGTCTGCAGCCTGCGACTGCGCCCGCAACCAGCTTTCGCGGAAATCGAAGTGCATGTCCGCAATAGCACCGGATCGCAGATCACGGTGCAAAGCATTCGGGTACTCGAAGCGCAGGGCTCCGTTTTCACTCTGGACGGGCCGGCCTCGGCTGACCGCGTCCTCTCCGACAGCTTCAGCGAAGACCGGCCGAACATGGAGCTTCACGACCTTGCACAGCCCACCGACGGCATGCATCGCGCCGTCGGCAGCCAGCTGATCTACAACCGGCAGAGCCGGCAGAGCCTGTTTCTGGGGGCTCTGACTTCGGAGAAATGGCTTACCGTGTTGCGTCTTCGCGTGGATGAGAAGCAAGGCACCATCATGGGCTACGAGGTGGATTCCACCGGCACCACGGAGCTCGCCAAGGCGAACTCGTTGAGAGACTCGGCGGAGGAAGACCAGATCGAACTCAGCCTGCCCGTGGAGCCAGGCCAGAGCTTGGCGTCTGAGCCGCTGATGGCCAGTCTGTCGTCCGATTACCACGCGCAACTCGAAGCCTACGGTGAGACTATCCGCCATCTACATCCCGCGCGAGTCAGCGCCGAGACGCCTATCGGCTGGTGGAGCTGGACAGCTTATTACTTCGGCCTGACCGAAGGTCCGGCGCTCACCAACGCCGAATTTCTTGCCGCTAATCTGCGGGATTCCGGCTACCGCTTCTTTCACATCGATGAAGGATATCAATTCGCGCGTGGCGACTACACTTCGGAGGTTGCGAACAAGTTTCCTCACGGAATGAAGAAACTTGAGGAGAAGGTGCAGGCTCTGGGCTTGACCCCGGGAATCTGGACTGCGCCGTTTGAGGTTGCCGAGCGCTCGCAGGTGTACGTGAATCACAAGGACTGGCTGGTGCACAACGCGAAAGGTCAGCCTATCCATGCTGGGTTTGTTACCGAGAAGCCCGACACCGCGACGAGTCTCGACCAGCTTTACGTGCTCGATACGACCAACCCAGGCGCGCAGCAATACCTGCGTGAGACCTATTCCACGCTGACGAGGGATTGGGGCATTCGCTACATTAAGCTCGATTTCATGGATGACACGGCCATCGAGGGCTACTACTACCGTCCGCATACCACGGCGCTCGAAGCGCAGCGCATTGGGCTGCAGATCATTCGCGAAGCTGTAGGAGACAACGTGCTGCTCGATAAAGACGGCAGCCCGATGCTGAATCCAGTCGGGATCGTGGACACCGGTCGCATCTCCTGCGACCTAGGGCATTCCTTCGATGCCAGCCGCGACGCGGCGCCAGGCATTGCCGCCCGCTATTACATGAACCGGAATTTCTTTGTCAGCGACCCCGACGCATTCTCGATTTCGCATCACGCTTCGGTGGAAGCACAGGACCACGGGGGACCAAAGCCGCTCCCGCTCGCGGAGGCTCAGGTGGCGATCGCACTCGCGGCGGTGTCTGGCGGGATGTTCGAGATCGGCGACGACCTGCCTACGCTTTTTCTCGACGCAGACCGCATGGCCCTGCTGCGGAATCGCGAGCTCCTCAATATGGCACGCTATGGTCGCGCGGCCAAGCCGCTCGACCTGATGAGCTATGCGCCCGAGGACGAAATGCCGAGCGTATTCCTGCTGCATGAAAGCAAACGGCAGTCGATTCTGGCGGTGTTCAACTGGACCGCGAAAGAACGGGAACATAGCTTTTCGTTTTCCGATCTCGGAATGGGAGCGCACAGCACCGTGTCGAATGTCTTTGGCGATGGTCCGACAGGCGGAGCAAACTCGGCTGTACTCTTACTGAAGGTGGCGCCGCACTCGGTGTGGATGGCGAAGATCGTCGATCCATCGATCCAAGCATCTGCGCCCGCAGTGAACGTCCAGACGCCGGACAAGATCGAGACAGGTAAGCCGGCCGCATTCTCCGCGCAGAGTGCCGCCGATGGGGTGCCCGCGCTTTCCTATCACTGGGATTTCGGAGACGGCACCAGCGTCGACGGCGCTTCCATCACACACTCCTACACTCACGCCGGCAGTTTCACGATTCACGTGACGGCAGATGGAATCGAGGGCGTGCCGTTTGAGAAGAGTTTCCCGGTTTCGGTTGCGGGCACCATTGATACGATCTTCCGGCCTGAACTCTACCAGCGCTATAAGGAAGAACGCTGAAAAGCGCCGGTGTGCTTCTATTGTTTCTTGTGCGCTTGTTATTTGTTGTACGAAATTGCATCAGAAATCCCCCAAGGAGGCTTTTCAATGACTGCTCGCTTTCACCGCGGTTTGCAACTCATGTTGAAGCGTGACTTGATTCGCGCTCTGTCTCTCTGCATGTCTTGCTGGGTTGTACTTTGTTGTTGCGCCCAGGCTACATCGCTTTACGTTGCCAAGAACGGCAGCGACTCCAATAACGGCAGTGCCAGCTCGCCTTGGCTGACCATTGGGCACGCAGCTGCGGAAGCGCAGGCGGGTGACACGGTTTATGTAGGGGCCGGAACCTATAACGAGAGCGATCTATTCGCCAATTCGGGTACCGCTTCAGCTCCCATCATTTTTAACGGACAAGGTGTGGCCATCGTGGACGGCACTGGCGTGGCCTGCTGTACCACTCCCAGCTTTGAATCCAGTAACAACTTTCTCTGCTGCAACACGCAGGGGCTGTTCACCATAGGCGCAAGCAGCGGTGTGAGCTACCTCACGATTGAAGGATTCACCATCCAGAACTACAAAACTTCAAACAAGAATGACGTTCCCGCCGGAATCCTGATTGCCGGCAGTGGAACCGGGATCAACATCTTGAACAACACGGTCCAGAACATCCAGACTTCTGCGGGGAAGAACGGCAACGCGTACGGCATCGGTGTGTTCGGTACCAGTTCCACTCCGCTGAGCGTAACCGTCAGCGGCAACACGGTTACCGGGTGCTTGACCGGCGAAAGCGAGACCACAACCTACAACGGCAACGTCCAGAATTTTGTCGTGTCGAATAACACGATTTATAACAACGATAACATCGGCATGGATGCAATTGGTTTCGAGAAGGTCGGACCTACGGGATACGACCAGGCGATGAACGGAGATGTCTACGGCAACCGCATCTTCAACAACAGCGCCTTCAAGAATCCCGGCGAAGGCAATGAGTACGACGAGGATGGCCTGTACTGCGATGGATGCGCGAATGTGACCTTCGAACGCAACACGCTTTACGGCAACGATCTCAATATCGAGGCTGCCAGCGAAACCAAGGGCGAAGTTTCCAGCAATGTGATCATCCGCAACAATCTTGTCTACGCCGCCAACTCTTGCGGTATTTCCGTGGGAGGTTACAACAAGAGCAGCACTGGCGGCAGCACCGGCATCACCATCGTCAACAACAGTCTTTACGATAACGACACGCAGAAGACCGGCAGCGGTGAATTCCAGATCCAGTACCGCGCCACCGGTATTGTGTTCGAGAACAACATTGTCTATGCCGGCGCCCAGGGCCTGTTCCTCCACGGCTTCGTATCGGGCAGCGGAGTAACCGCCAATTACAACGACTACTACACGACCAGCTCGACCACCACGTTTGAGTTGAACGACAAGAGCTACTCCTCCTTCGCTTCATACCAGTCAGCGACCGGTGAGGATAAAAATTCGGTTTTCGCGAATCCCGATTACCTCACTGTGCCGAGCTGCACTTCGACCAAGGAGAGCGGGCCTCCGACTCCAATCACTACCTGCTCGCCCACGCCGAATTTCGACATCTCCACCAGTTCCCCGGCCGAGAACACAGGCAACGCCAGCCTGGGCTCAGCCGATTTCGGCACTGTGGACTTCAGCGGCAATCCGCGCGTCAATGCCAACGGACAAATCAACATGGGAGCCTATGAACAGTGATCAGTAGGTTCAACTCGGGCACGCAGCTTGGCTGCGTGCCCGCTTTATTTGCTCCGCACCATCGGCGCCGAGGATACGAACCCATGCGTCTCCAGTGTCTCGTGTATCTCCTGTTGGCCAGCCTCGCCTACGGGCAAGTTGCGCAACCGGCTCCACCTCCTGCCGCCGCGGCAAAGGCCGACAAAATCGCTTCCCCCGCAACCGATGAGGGTCCCGAAGTGAAAGTTGGCCCCGACGATCCAGTGATAACGGTCAATGGCTTCTGCGCCGATCAGGCTCAACCGGGCAGCGCCTGCAAAACGGTGATCACTCGTGCGCAATTTGAAAATCTCACCGAAGCGCTGCAGCCGGGCATGTCACTCTCCCTTCGTCTCAATGTGGCGAATTCCTATGCGCGTAATCTGAGAATGTCCGCGGCGGCGGAAAAACGCGGTCTCGACAAAACGGCCGCGTTCGAAGAAGAGATGCGCTTTGCGCGCATGCAACTCCTCTCCCAGGACCTGACTCGCGCGTTGCAGGCGGAAGCCAACAACATCACCGACGCCGATCTTGAGGACTATTACAAAAAGAACAAGCCCTCCTACGAGCAAGCTACCCTTGCACGGATCTTTGTCCCCCACGCACGGCGAGCCGCGCCAGCACAGTTGGAGCATGAAGACGCCGGCTCCGCAGATGCGAAAACGAGCACGTCACAGCCGACCGATATGCGAGAAAAAGCCGCTGAGGAATCGATGGCGAGAGTCGCCGCCGATCTCCGTGCCCGCGCCGTCAACGGGGAAGACCCCGACAAGTTGCAAATCGAGGCCTACACCGAAGCTGGATTCCCACGAACTACTCCCGACACAAAGATGGAGAAGGTGCGCCGCACCTCGCTGCCTCCCAGCCATGAGGCAGTTCTGGACCTGAAGCCTGGAGAAGTTTCTGAAGTATTCTCCGACCCCGGCGGCGCCCACTTCATTTACAAGATGATCAGCAAAGAAACCCTGGCGCTTGGAGATGAAAAAACGGAGATACGCACCTCAATTTCCAGCCAGCGCTATCGCGACAGCATGAAAAGTTTCCAGGGCGACGTCGTCTTTAGCGATGCCTACTTCAACCCTCCCGGAAACCCGGCTAACCCGCCGCCGCGAAGTCGCGGGGAAAAAAGAAAGAAGCCGTTGGATCGAGGAACAACATCGGTGCCTGCGAATTCAGCGGAATTGCCAACTCATTGAGAGCGATGCTAACTGCGGCGGCCATTGCCGTGGCACTGCGACGGAACCGCCCAATCTCGCTATACAAGAAAAAGGCTCTGGGATTTCAACTGCATCCCAGAGCCTTTGAGCCTCAAGAAAACTCCCCACGAAGATATCGCGGTCGAGCCGTGCCTCCGTCTATCGCGCCAACCGCGGCACCATCGGCGGCAGAATCTTCACCGGAGTGCGCCGCATCAACGTAGACGTCACTGGCATATGGAGCGACAAAATGCCGTGCATCGACTGAATCGGATTCTCCGGACTGCGAGGCAGCCTGGTCACAGGCTCTACAACAGGAGGCATCTGTGCCCAGGTCGCGCGCACCCGCGCTGGAGAGTGATTCAAGCCTTCGTATCCGCCCAAGTCGTACCAGTCAGCCAGTAGGGTTCCCGAATGCGCCAGCCCGTTTCCCATCCCCGCAATCGGGGTATGCCTGCTGCCCAGCGGCACGCCAATCCGGCGCCGCAGTCCGCTGACTAATACAAAGCGAGGCCGCCGCTTTGTGGACACAGCGGCCGTGAAGCTCGATCGCGGTACGCCATTGGGTTGCGGTGCGGCACCGGAAACAACCGTCAGCACCACACCCGTCGAGGTGTAGGAAACATTGAAGTGCTCTGAGCTGTTGATAGCGATGGTCGAATTGGTGAACTTGCCCGTAACACTTCCCGCCGTCAGGATCGTGAAGGTGGAACCCACCACGGGAGTGAAGCCGCTGGCCAGCGTGACCGTCAGCGTTCCTGCCAGGGTTGCGGTCCCACCCACCTGCAATTGGCTGTACTGCGTGCCCACCGCGGTGCCGCCAATGAATGAGCTCATGGTAGCGGTCGAGAGTTGAGTGTAGTTCCCCGTGATGGCAAGGAGGCCAGCTTTGCCACTGTCGCCGGCGCGGATCGTCGGCGCCTTTCCATTGCCGCCGACCGTGACGTTGCCGCTCAACTTGCCGGCGCCCAGAATGGTCCCGCCAGTCACGTTGATTCCGCCGGATGCCGAGAGCGTTCCGTCCACTGTGGTCGTTCCAGCGGACTGGTTGTAGGCGTTGCCGCCTCCCACGGTCATGGTGCTGCCCTTGGCCACGGTCACGGCGCCGGAGTCAGTGAAAGCGGCCGAGCCCGTGGTGAAGTTCCCGTCGCCCGTCACGGTGAAGGTGCCCGTGTTGGCGAAGTTAGCCAATCCGTTCGCGCTTCCGTTCAGAATCCTGGCGGCAGTACCCGAGATAGTCAGATTCGCCGCATTGGTCACAATGTTGGCGCCGGTGAATTCCAGCGTCCCACCTACGGTGTAAGTGCCGCTCGCGAGCGTTTCAGTCGAGCTATTGAAGTTAGTCAGGTCGCCGGTTACCGTCAGAGTGCTGCCGCTCTCAACTGTCAGCTTGCCCTTATTGGTCAAGTTGCCCGCGGTAGTGAAATTTGCCTTGCTGGCCAGCGTAAAGCTGCCCGCAGAGGTGATGGTCGCCAGGTTCTTCAATCCGTTGCTGCTGTTCGTCGAGTCCACGATTTCGCCATCGCCATCCAGCGTGATGTCGGCCGCGTCCGTGACAATATCGGCGCCGGCGAAGTCCAGTTTGCCGCCCACCGTGTACGATCCTCCAGTAAGCGTGTCAGTAGAACTGTTGTAGTTGCTAAGTGTCCCGGTCACCGTGAGCTGGCTACCGGTGTTCACCGTGAGCTTGCCATTGTTTGTGAAATTCCCGGCAGTAGTAAAGTTTGCGCCACTAGAGAGCGTGAAGCTCCCGGCCGAGGTGATGGTCGCCAGATCGGTCAGCACATTTTGGCCGGCAAAGTCGACGATCTTTGCGCCCGACCCGGTGAGTGAAATGTCAGCAGCGTCGGTCACCACGCTGGTACCGCTGGCTCCGAATTCCAGCGTTCCGCTGACCGCGTAGATACCGCCCGTCAGAGTCGTGCCTGAGAAGTTGAGCAGCGCTCCTCCGGCAGCGCTGCCGATCTCCATCGTGTCACCCGCCGAAACGCTCAGCGTGCCTTCGTTGTTCAAGCCGGCCGAAGTGGGCAGGAGGATGAGCGCAATGCTCTGGTCGGCCGCGATCGTGCCCATGTTCACGATTCCAAGTTTCGAGATCGTGCCCGCGCCTTCAATGGTGTCGTCATTGGTCAGGGTGAGGCCGGAGGCCGCTCCGGTAATCAGGTTGCTGGCGCTGTTCGACAGCACCACCGTGCCTCCGCCGTTCAAAGTCACGCTATCTCCCAACGACAAAGTGCTGCCGGTCAGTGTGATGCTGCCCGAGTTCGTGATGGTTCCCTCGAGAGTGGTGGTGGTTCCTGCGTCCACGGTATAGGTTCCGGAATTCGCGATGCCGTTTAACGTAACTGCGCCGGTGCCCTCGATGATGCCGCTATTCGAGCCCACCATGGTCGTGGTCAGCGTGCCGCCGTTAATGACAGTTCCCGCAGTCAGTTCAACGGTTGCACTTGCGCCTCCGCCGTTCTCGCCCAGTGCCTCGATCGTGCCGCCAGTGTTGTTGAACGTTCCCTCCAGCACCAACGTTCCTTGATTCGTGGCTTCCAGCGTTCCGGTGTTGGTCATGCCGCCGCTGCCGGGTTCCACGATCAGCGCTCCCGAACTCACCTGCCCGTTGGCATTGATCGTGCCTTTGTTCACCAGGGTCAGAGTTCCATTGCCAAGATTTCCATGGCCCGTGATGGTGTCATTCGTGTTGGTCAGCGTGCCCGTGTCATTGGACCCAACCTCAATCACGCCGGTTTCCGTGCCGGCAGAGTTGCCGAGAATCAGCGTTCCGCCGCCCGTCAGGGTTGCGCTCGATCCGCTGAATTTCAAAGTGCCGCGAGTGAGGTTGATCGTTCCGGAGTTCGTCAGTGTGCCCGTCCCGGTAATATCCAGTGTCGCTCCCGGCTCTACCAGATTCACCGTGCCCGAATTGTTCAAGGTGGCAACGCTCACCAGATCCGTGCCAGTGCCACCAGCGTTGGCGCCCGCATCCAGCGTGAGCACTCCTCCAGTGTTGTTGGTGAACGTGCCGCTAACGGTGACCGTGTTCGTGCCGCCGTCAAACCCAGTGGTGAAGGTGCCGGAGTTGCTCACGCCACCGGCAATGGAGAGCGTCGTGCTGGAGGCGCGGGTGTCGGACAAGTTCAACTGTCCGCCGCTGGTGATGGTCAGGACCCCATCTGTGGGCGTGACTGCGTTCGTCTGCCCGTTGTCCAGATTCAACATCCCTGCCACGGTGGTCAGGTTTGCCAGGCCGTTAGTTGTCGTCGAGCCATTCTTGACGTCCAGTGTGCCCTGGATTGTGAGTTCCGACCCTGGCGTCACCTCCGTAACACCTTTGCCGCCCCCGGTGATGTTCAACGTTGCCCCGGCATCTATGGTCAGCGCGCCTGAATTGCTCAAGGCATGGACGTTCAGCACGTCGCCGGAGGAATATAGGTTTACAGATGCTCCCGCGTTGTTGGTGAACGTTCCGCTGACCGTGACGGTGTTCTTGCCGCCGCTGAAGCCGGTGTCGAAGATGCCAGAGTTGTTGACGCTCCCCGTCAAAGAAAGAGTTGTCCCATTGTCGACTTCGATGCTGCCGGTATTGCTGATGGTCAACGTCCCGCTCCCGGGAGTCATCGTGTTACTCGTCGCGTTGCTGAGAGTGAGACTGCCTTCAATGCTGTTAAGCTTCGCCAGTGCGGCTGTAGTTGTGCTTCCGTTCTTAACGTTAAATGTTCCGCCGATCTCGTACGTGGTTCCTGCCGCTACATCGGTAACCCCGTTGCCGCCTCCGGTGATGGTAAGAGTCGTTCCCGAGTCGAGGATGAGTGTGCCGGAGTTGCTCAACGTGTTGATGTTCACCACGTCGCCGCTGCCCAGAAGCTCCAATATGGCTCCGGACGCATTGGTAAATGTTCCGGTAACGTTGACTGTGTTGCCGCCACCGACGAACCCAGTGGCGAATACGCCGGAATTGGAAACATTCCCCGTAAAAGTCGCAGCGCTTCCGCCCATGATGTACAGGATGGCGCCGGAGGAGTTAGTCGTGGCGCCGTTTACACTCAAAGTCTCACCGGCAGCCTCTAGTTCCAGCGTGCCGTTGTTCGTGAGTGAGCCACCGCTCTCGATGGTCACATTGCTGCCCGTGGTGTTGAAGAGGAGGGTTCCGCTATTGCTGAAGCTTCCGCCGCCAGCAATGGTCAGGGAGTCGCCAGCCACGCTTTGCAAAGTCGCGTAGCTGCCCAGCGTCAGCTCGCTGATGGTTGTGTTGAGATTGAGTGTGACCGTCTCGGATTCGCTATTGCTGATGGTAACGTCGTAGGTCTTGCCGTCACCATTGTTGGGAACGACGCCGCCGCCCCAGTCTGCCCCATTGCCCCAGTTACCATTGCCCCCGAGCCAATTGACCGCGGTCTGTGCCTGCGATCGGAGTTCGCCCGCGCTCATCAGGATGAGCAGAATCCCAGCTATGCTGATAGCCAGTCTTGCCTTCATGTCGTGCCTCCAGCAGCTTTCTGCCGGCATAAATCTGAAATTGTAGTAAGTACTGCGGATGGAAACCGTTCAGGGATTCGGTTCTATCTGGTCTCCAAAGGGGGAGGAGGCGTGACGATAGAATCCGACGCAGTTTTTGCGTACTCGCTGCGCGACAAAAACCATATCAAAAGTCATCTGAAAACACTAGAGTCTTTCATCAAATCTTTCTTCTCCTCGGCGGGCGCACTTTCTTAGCAGCCGAGAGATCACGGAGCCAGCACGCATGCAGGTGTAGGTTTCTGGACACATTCCAGGTTCCTGCGGTAAAGCAACCTCTTCGGTTCCAATTTCTGAGCCAGTGCAAGCTCTGCCATTGCCTCGGCTGCTTCCCCGGACTTTGCCAGCGCCACTCCCAGCCCGTTGTGGACGGCCGCCGTCCCGGGAATCAACCCTGCCGCCCTTCGAAAAGATGCGACCGCGTCCTGGTATCGTTCCTTCTTGAAATAGTCGCATCCCAGCTGATAGTGAGCGGCCGGCATGTCTGGCTCCAGTTGCAGGACTTTCTGCAATTGGACGATCGACTCGTCATAGCGGCCCAGGTGCCGCAGGGCCAGCGCATCGTTGAAATGCGCCGTCAGGTTTTCCGGATCCATTTGCAGCGCCTCTTTAATCTTCGCCAGTCCTTCCTGGGCGTGACCCTGCTGCACAAGCAACAGCCCCTCGTTAGCACGCGCCAGCACCTGCGGACCCTCTTTTCCCTTTCGTCCAAGCTCTTCGCTGAGAGTGGCCTCCTTAGCCGCTTCTTCCGGCTTTCCCGCCCGCCGGAGTGTTCGGCTCAACTTGTAGTGCACTGAACTGTCAGTTGGCAGTAGCGCCGCCGCACGCCGCAGCTCCAGCACTGCCTCGTCAAGCTTGCCCTGGTCGCGCAAGACCAGGCCAAGATCACGGTGCGCCGCACCTAGACCTGCGTCCAGCTTGATGGCCTGCCGCAGCTCCGCCTCGGCCTGAGCTGTCCGGGATTGGTCTTTGTCATCTTTGTCTCCTTCTTTCCTCAGCGTGCTGCCTAAATCCTCATGCAAAAGGGCATTCTTCGGATCCAGCGCGATTGCCAGGTGAAATGCTTCTTCCGCTTTCGGAAAGTCATCCGCGAAGCTGTAAAGCTCCCCTAGTTCTCGAAGCGCATCGGGCTGCTTGCCGTTCAATCCCAGCGATGTCAGATAAGCCTTGGTCGCTTCGTCCCGGCGGTCCGCTCGCGCCAGCAATTTGGCCAGAGACAGCCAGTTTTCGGCACTCTTGGGTCCCAGCTTCACCGCCAACCGGAGCTGTTTCTCGGCTGCCGGCTGATCCTGCGCCTCCGAAAGCATGTCGCCCAGAAACCTGCGGTAGTCCGGGTTCTTGGGCTCGAGATCGCAGGCTCGCGCCATTTCCGCGGCCGCATCGTGCGGCCGCCCAACCCGTACATAGGCCTGCGCCAGATTGTTGTGCAGCGCAGCCTCCCGCGGACGGCGGACGACTCCCTGCTCGAAAAATGGTATGCTTTCTGCGAATCTCGCCTGTTTGAATATTGCAACACCGAGGTTCGTCACTGCTTCAATGTTGGAAGGATCGGCCTGCACCGCCTGGCGAAATTGCAACTCCGCCTCCGCGGTCTGGTTCTCCTGCATCAAGCGAATCCCCTCGGTGTTCAATTGTTGAGAGCGGTAGCCAGGCGTAATCTGCGGCAGCGCAACCGCCGGCAACGCGGCCGCAAGCAGGAGAACGAGCAACTTGGCCATATTGGCTAAGAACAAGTTCTAACACAATAAGGATGATTTTCTTATGAGGATGACCAGCAATCAGCAAGGCAGTGCCGCGGTCCAATCGGTGTGGGTTCTGGCGGGCGTCGCGGTGATCGTCTGTGCATTCATGTTTGTCAAAGACAACCGCCCCAGTCCGCCCGTGGTGTTTACCACGCCGTATCAGGCAGTGCTGCTGACCAACGGCTCGGTCTACTTCGGCAAACTGGAAGGATACGGCACCCCCCGGCCCTTGCTGACCGAGGTCTACTACATCGTGACCGAGAACAATCCCGACACAAAACAATCCAATAAAGTACTGGTCAAGCTTGGCAAACTCGAACTGTACGAACCCGACCGCATGTATCTCAGTCCCAGCCAAATCCTGGGCGTCGAGCCCGTGGGCCCGAACTCCAAAGTAGCCCAACTGATCGCCCAGGCGCACTAGAATCGGCAGGAATGCCGGGGAATTGAGTTCCCCGGCCGCCGGCAAGAAAAGAAGCCGCTCTCACGAGCGGCTTGTGCATTTCCAACTGCGGATCGCCTTCAGTGCGTGAACGTGAAGTTCAGCCCCGTGGTCAGGACGACGTCATTTTGCCTTGCGCCCGGCGGCGGATTAGAGACATAAATGTCGCTGAACTGGTTTTGCCAGCCCAGCCACTTGCTGATCTTCGTAACCCAACCCAGGTCAAACGTTCCACGATACTGGCCAGTCTCGGTCAGATTCGGATAAAAGTACAGCTTCTCCGTGAGCACCGTGCTCTTGCCCAGCTTGTGTACCAATTCCTCACCCAGAGTCAGCGCACCGTAGTTGTGTATCACTTTCATCGTAGAGGTCGTCGGGGGAGTCACCGTCGTGTCCGTCACCGTCTCCGTATAGTTTTCATCCGTGAAGTTGCCGCCCGCCAGGAAGTCCAGCGTCGCCCGCTCGCTCTTGATGGCGTGGTATCCCAGACCCACGCTGCCTACCGAGCGGAGATTCAGGTCCTGCAGCGCGTTGCTCATGAAGTCGGCGCCCACGAAGCCAAACATTCGCGGATTGATATTGCGGTCGTAACGAATACCGCCCGCCTCAGTGTTGGCCGTGGTGCTCGGAGTCGCCAGTTGGTTCGTCCCATAGACCGCATTCGTGTACATGCTGAGCTTGTCATTCTTGGTAGCGCGCGCGGCGTTGAAAGCGAGCGATAGATTCTCCGTCTGGCTGTTGCCGCGGGTCAACGAAAAACCCACATTCGCCCCGCCATTCCAGCCCTCTAAAAGGCCCGGATGCAAGGCCTTTTCGTAGGCCAGTTGATCCGCATCGTTGCGGATCGCCACCACGTTTTCCTTCGGCGTCTCCACCGGAGCGCCGCTCGCCGGGGCAACCTCCAGATTCCCGCCGCTGGTTTTGATTGCTCCCACCACGGTTTGGCCATTCTTCAAAGCGACGTGCAGCGGCTTATCGGTGGTGATCTCCGTGATCGCCGCAAACTGCACCGTCACGTCTCCCCCGAACTCTGTGTGCAGCACCAGAGTCTTGCCATCGGATTTCACAACCGTACCGGTCAGATGGTCACCGTTCTTCAATGTGATTTGATCGGCGAAGGCTGCCGACGCTAATCCCAAAAACACGATAAGAGCAACGAACTCGACTTTACGCAACACGACCTACCTCCAGATTTAAGAGTCAGTTTCACAATCAAACGCTATATGGGGGCCCAGAACTACTTGGACGGAACAGGGAACAACGACAAAGCGGCGGTAGAATCACAGAAAAAGTACTGGCCGCGAAGGGAACTCGATCAACCCTTGGTTTCCTTGGATTCGGTGTTCTTGCTCTGCTCACCCGAAGCCGGAGGAGTATCCTTCATGCCTTCCTTCAGCGCACGAATCCCCTCGCCCAGTCCCTTGCCGAGTTCAGGTAACTTCTTGGGACCGAAAATCAGCAGGGCAATGGCAAAAATGATAATCAGGTGCTGTGGTGCGAACAGACCCTCAAACATGGGAACCTCCGAAGGAGACACTACTACGTCTTCTCTATACGGTACCGGAGGGGTGGGGGGAAGTCAAACCTGAGCCCTGCCTTGTCGGCCAGTTACTTCCGTGACCTTACTCCCAGTTCGCCCGGGGGCTAATGTTGGAATGAGCGGTCCGGACCGAACACCGTAACCCGCGCCACAATCGGCGCAACCAGCAAGCCAAACCGTCGCCGGAGAGTCGAGTGAAGCGCAAGGCCCTGTCAGTATTTCTGTTTCTCCTTGGGATGGCGCTCACTGCCCATTCCAGCGAAAGTCAGCCGGTGAACACCGTCCAATTGATGGCGTGGCTGACGGCCGGCGTGCCCAACAACCGCCTGATCCGCATCGTCCAGGAGCGTGGCATCGACAGCGTTCCCGGCAAGGAGCAGATTCGCCAACTGCAGTCCTCCGGCGCCGATGCCAAACTCCTCCGAACCCTGGCCCGGCTGAAGCCGGCTGCCGGCTGTGCGACCTCCGACGTTGCGACTTCCGGGATTCGTGCGGTCTTGGTGCAAGTCGCAGCCGATGCCCATGCCCAGCGTTTCCACGAAGCCGAACTTGCCCTGCGCCAGGCCCTGATCTCCGATCCGCAAAATGCCGCACTGCACTTCGCCTTGGGTACCATGCTCCGCCAGCAGGAGCGCTGGGACGACGCCATCGACGAGATCACGCGGTCCGCGGAGCTTATGCCCGATTTTCCCGAGAACCACAGCAGCCTGGCTTACATTTTCTATCGTCTCGATGATCCCTCCGACTCGGTCGCGGAAGCGCGCACCGCGCTCAGCATGGATCCGCAGAACGCCGAAGCGTACCAATTTCTCGGTCTTGCTCTGTTCTCCAACGGACAGTACGGCGCGTCGGTTCACGCCTTCGTCGAGTCGCTCGCTCGCGATGCCGATAACCCGGATACCTATTACGACCTGGGCATCACCCTCCACGCCGATGGAAACCTGCCCGCCGCCATCAATGCCTATCGCCAGGCCATTCATCTGAACCCGGCTTTCTGGCAAGCCCACTCCAATCTGGCGCTGATTTTGCACGAACAAAGCAAGCTCGACGAGGCCATCGCCGAATATGGAGAAGCCAAGCGGCTCGCGCCTGAGGAAGCTTCCGTTCGCAACAACCTGGGCAATACCTACTGCGACAAAGGCGACTTCAACGCCGCCCTGCTCGAACTGCGCGAGTTGTACCGCCAGCATCCCGAGTGGGAGCAGGGCCATAGCTGCCTGGCCCGCGCCTATATGTCGAAGAAGGATTACGGCAGCGCCGTGAGCGAGTCGCAACTGGCGGTTTACCTGAATCCCACCAGTTCCGCCGACCACCGCGCCCTCGGCGAAGCCCTGTTGATGAATGACAAGCTGGAAGAAGGGGTGCGCGAGTTACGCCTCTCCGTCGCACTCAATCCCGACTCCGACGCTGCACACCAAGCTCTTGGTACGGCGCTGTTCCAGCAGCAGCAACTCCAGGCGGCAGAAAAGGAATTCCGCGAGGCGCTTCAACTGAATCCTTCGCCCGACAACCACTACTCTCTGGCGGCTTGCCTGATGACCATGGACCGTTATGAGGAAGCTTTGGCAGAGCTGGAGACTGCCGCACGCCTCGATCCCGCGCGCCCGCTCTATCGTGCCCGCCGCGACGAACTTCTGAAGCTGATGAAAGAAACGAGTTCCCGGTAACTCTAGCACCGCCCCGTTCAGGCGGGAGATTCCGTAGCGCATTGGGAATCGAGTACGGCGTACCGAGTGCCGAACACTGATCTGCTTTGCCCGCAAGATTCGGATAGTCCGCTCATCCTTTTCGCCGTACGCTGTCCCCATCATGACTTTCACTAACATGACTTTCCCGATGATGACTGCGAATGCCATACTCGTGGAGGAAGCAACCAGCCCAATGCCGGCGGCGCACTCCAATTCGACAAAACCAAGCGATGGCCTAAGCGACCACCGGCGGTGGGACGCCGTCGTGGCGCGCGATCCCGCGCACGATGGAGAGTTCGTCTTCGCTGTCGCCACCACCGGCGTTTATTGCCGGCCCTCGTGTCCAGCCCGCCGTCCAAGGCGCGAGAACGTGACGTTTTTTCCGCGTCCCGAGCAGGCGGAGAAAGCCGGCTTTCGCGCTTGCCTGCGTTGCCGGCCAAAGTCGTTTAGCGGCAATCCGCAATCGGACTCGGCGAAAGCCATCTGCCGCTACATCGAACAGCATCTCGATGAGCCGCTCACGCTGGAACGCCTGGGCAAGGTGTTTCGGCAGAGTCCGTTTCACTTGCAGCGCCGCTTCAAGGCGGCACTTGGAATCACGCCGCGCGAATATGCCGATTCCTGTCGCCTGCGCCTGCTCAAGCGCAACCTGCAAGCCGGTGACAATGTGACCCGCGCCATGTATGACGCCGGTTACGGCTCCAGCAGCCGGCTCTATGAGAAGACCGCGTCGCAACTGGGCATGACGCCGGATAAATATCGCCGCGGTGCCATCGCCGCTACGGTTCGCTACGTCTGCGCCGATTCGCCGCTTGGCCGCATGCTGATCGCGGCTACCGACAGGGGCGTTTGTGCGATCCAGTTCGCGCGTTCCGATGGCGAGTTGCTTGAAGGCTTGAAGCGCGAGTTCCCGTTTGCGGTGCGCAAGCCCGACCAGGGCGGATTGCAGGCCTGGGTCGCAGCCTTGCTCTCGAAGATGACGGGCAAGGAATTGAATGCCGCGCTGCCGTTGGACATCCGCGCGACTGCTTTCCAGCGGCGCGTGTGGACTTATTTGCAGTCGATCCCGTTCGGCACGACTCGATCTTACGGTCACGTAGCGAAGGCGATTGGCCAGCCCAGCGCCAGCCGGGCCGTGGCACGTGCCTGCGCCACGAATCCGGTCGCGGTCGCGATTCCTTGCCATCGCGTGGTCCGCGAGGATGGCAGCATCAGCGGCTATCGCTGGGGCGTGGAGCGCAAGAGGACGCTGCTGGAGATTGAGCAGCGGGGAGTGTAGTGCCTGTAGCCGAGATATCCTCGGCCATCAACCGGCAACGCCGCGGCGCGCCACTACGGCCCAGTTCACGACCGCCAGCGCGATCGTTGCCACCAGGATCAGGGATTGGCCGAAATCCACGCGCGTCGCCAGAATCACGCATAGCACCACGCCCAGTACGGCAAATAAATTTCCGGCGGGCAGGCGGAACAGTGCGCTTGCGCCTTCCGGTTGTTTGCGCCGCAATACGGGTAGAGCTGCGCAGCCTACGCCGTAATACAGGAGCCGGGCTACGGCGGAGAGCGTTACGTTCCACTTGAAGTCGCCGATCAGCGCTAATCCCCAGACCATGGCCGCGAACACGAGAATCGAGACATAGGGGGTCTGAAAGCGGCGATGGACCACGGCGAAGACTTTCGGGAAGTCTCCTTGCTCGGCCAGGGCGAAGGGGACTCGCGGCATGGCTAGAATCTTCGCGCTGAGATATCCGTAGAAAGAGATCAGCGCGCCGACGGCAACCAGCGCGGCGCCTACGGGACCAACCGCCAGCCGCGCCACGTCCGCTAGCGGACGCTGGCTGTGGGCGGCGTCGGGCAGGACTCCGACGACCACCCACTGGATTAACGCGTAGAGCACGGTGCAGACCAGGAGAGCCGTGAAGAGCGCAAAGGGAGCGTCGCGGCGGGGATTTTTCGCTTCGCTCATGGGCGCCAGTGCGGTCTCGAATCCGCCGTAGGCGAAGACCAGGAGCAGCATGGCTTTCAACCACTGGCTGATGCTGGGGGACGCGATCGGTGCGGTCGCAATGTTCCAGTGTTGGCGCTGAAGCACGAAGAGGCCTAAAACGATCACCGCGAATAGCGGCACCAGCTTGGCCGCCGTGAATAGATTGCTTACCTGCGTTCCGGCGCGGACGCCGCGAATGTTGATGACCGCTAGCAAGCCCACCAGAACGGTGAGAATGATGGCCCGGGGCAGGGGATCTTTCGCGTGGGGAAAGAATTCGCCCAGATAAATCACAAACAAGTTGGCGTTCGCGGCGGGCGCAGCCACTTGTCCCAGCCAGAGCATCCAGGCGGTTTGAATTCCCATCAGGCGTCCGAAGGCGACGCGGGCGTAGAGATACGGGCCACCGGCCTCCTGGAAGCGCGAAGCAACCTCGGCGAAGCAGCCGATGATTACGCTCATGCCGGCGCCCGCCGCGAGCACGGCGAACGGGCTGTAGTTGCCGATGAGAGTAGCTACGGTAGAGGGCAGTCCAAAGACTCCGCTGCCGATGATCGAGTTCACGACCAGCGCTACCAGGCTCCAGCGGCCGATGGCGCGGACGAGGTCGTGAGGATGCGGGTTTGACGAACACGGGTCCATCCGCGCGTTTGTATCACAAATGGGCGTTGCCTGAACAACCGTCCCGCTGGGCCCCGCGCTCCGCGCCGGCTTGGATAGCCGAGGCGGCTGTCCCACACGGCCCCTAGTGACTTTGGACAGATAGCGAGTGCACTGTTGACTATGGTGAAGAATCCTGAGCGATGAACGCAGGTTGTAGTCTGCCGTGGATCCCTCGGCGATGCGCTGAAAGCCTTGCCAGTAGCGGAGTTTGGTGGATTCTGGCGACGGGCATGAGTCGCCCGACCAAAGTAATCGCCTGAATTACCAAAGCGCATGATCGTGGGACATCTATCCGCTTCGCGCTGCCGATGAGATGTTGAAAGGCGCGCGACCATGGGGAACGACACTCAGATGGACGACCTTCATACGCGGATGGTGCGAGTTACCGAAGATCTGCGCGCGATTCAGCGGGAACTGAACTACGCCGCCATGCAAGCGCCCAGCGACCCCGAATTGATGGAGGCCTTGAGCGCGCTGCCGGAAACGGAAGCCATCCAGATCCTGTGCAAAGCGCTCGACCAGATGCGCCACTTCCTGTGGTTCTACACCCAGGTAATGAGCAACGAACCCGAACTGGGCGACAAGCTTCGCCAGTCGAATGCGTCGAAAACGGTGGAAGACGGCAAGGTGGATACCTCTTTCCTCGATCAACTCACCCGGGCCGATGAGGCTGTGCTGTTGCGCTATCTGGTGGACGCGAAAGAACGCAAGCCGAACTAGAGTCCCCTTACATTTATCTGCGCTCTTAACTACTTGTAGAATTCAGACGTCCGCTGTCCCCGAACAAACGTCTGGCGCACTTCTCCGCTCGGGCTCAGAACCACCAGGTTGGCTTCTGCTCCGCTAGCCAGGGTTCCGTGGCCTTGCGCCAAACCCACCGCCCGCGCCGGATTCAGCGTCGCGGCCCGTACTGCATCCTGCAGGCTCCAGCCGGCGAATTGGGTCACGTTGCGAACCGCGCGGTCCATGGTCAGGGCGCTGCCGGCGAGTTTTCCATCCACAGTGCACTTGCCGTCTTTGACCTCGACTTGGATGGGGCCGAGTTGGTAGGTGCCGTCGGGCATACCCGCGGCGGCTATGGCGTCGGTGATCAGCACAGCGCGTTCGAGGCCCTTGGCTCGCAGGAAAATCTGCACGACCTCGGGCGCGACATGAATTCCATCCACGACAATGTCGGCGGTGAGTCGGCTGTCTGTGAGAACTTCGGCGAGGATGCCAGGATCGCGATGATCCAGCGGCCGCATAGCATTGAAGGTGTGGGTGGCGTGGCGGGCGCCGGCTCGAACGCCGGCGCGCGCGGCCTCCAGCACGGCGTCGGAGTGGCCAATGCTCACGCAAACCTTGCGCCGCGCCGCTTCCGCGATCACATCGAGTGCTCCGGGAAGCTCGGGGGCGATGGTCATCATTCGCACGTGTCCGCGGGCGGCTTGCCAGAGACGTTCGAAGATTGCCAACGTGGGCTCGACGAGGTATTCCGGGGGATGCACGCCGCGGCGCTTGTGACTGAGAAACGGACCTTCCAGATGGATGCCGAGAGGCCGCGCCTGCACCGCGCCACCGTTGCTGGAACCTGGAGCCGCTTCGATGGCGTCGGCCAGCCGCTCCAAAGCCGCGCATGTCTGATCGAGCGGTGCCGCGACCGTGGTAGGGAAGTAGCCGGTGACGCCATGCGTAGCGAGGAATTTGTTCAGACGCGGTAATTCGGCGGGCGTGGCCCGCATGACATCGAGACCAGCGCCGCCGTGCATGTGAATGTCGACGAAACCGGGCGCCAGGATAGCACCGGCGAGATCGTGGTTCAGATCGATGACCGTGGCATTCTTCGGGACGTCCTGTTGGGCCCGCGATGAAACAGCTGAGATGAGTCCGTCTTCAATAAACAGGAGCGGGTTCTGTATCTCTTCCCGCGGAGTGTAGAGACGATGAGCGCAGAGGACGATCATAGTTTCAGTAGATCGGGCAATGGTTGATCCCGTTGCGTCATCAGTGTAGCGCGAACGATGTATTGGGCAAGGGGGAGAAAACTATGCCACGCTGCGATGTTATAATCGTGCTGCCTATCAAGAAGTAAAGCCTGCGGGGGGATGGCCTTCCTTGTTACCGCCCGCAGCGTCGTCGGGGAGTGGCTCAGCCTGGTAGAGCACCTGGTTCGGGACCAGGGGGTCGGAGGTTCAAATCCTCTCTCCCCGACCAATCTTTTTCTCGGGCAGGTGGCCCGGCTTTCGGTGTTTTCCTTTCCCGTTCCGGAACAGTGGGCGCCCAGCTCTTGCGTTCTTTGCAAGGGCGGATACGATGCTGCCTGTAGCATTGGTCTGAACGCAAAGAACGAAGCAACGGGGCACCCGCTGTGTTGGTGATGGCAGCGAGATCAAAGGGCCTGGGCCACCGGCCATGAGTCGAGACCGCTCTAATTGCTCACGGCATCGAAAGAAAGTGATTTTAAACAAGTCAGCCGAGGGGTAGAACAAATCATCGCTCGCTGAGGGTCCGACGCGAGCCCGTGCTTCGCGTGGACAGAAACATTGTTGCCCAGGCGTGGGCCTGATAGGCTGGGATGCGATCAGCAGTGAGCGCGTGACGCATGGTTATTAGGATGCGTGCTGCGTGCAAACAGTAAGAAGAGTAAAGAGATGCGTGCTGCGTGCAAAGAGTAAAAAGAGTAAAGAGAAAGAGAAGAGGAGCCATGCTTTCCGGCAAGGCCAACCGCTGGTTGGCAATTTTCGCGGCGCTGATTATGCTCACAGGAACCATGTCAGCAAAGACTCGCGTTGCCCAGCGGGGGTTTGGGCATACGCCCGAGGGAATTCCCGTCGACCTGTATTCATTGGCGGATGGCAAGATCGAAGTCGGCATTATGACCTACGGAGGGATCATTGTTTCCCTGCGCACGCCGGATCGCAACGGGAAGCTCGACGATGTGGTGCTGGGGTGCGATTCGGTCGAGCAGTACGTGGCCCAGACGGCACACTTCGGAGGCATTATCGGCCGCTACGCGAATCGTATCGCGCATGGCAGCTTTCAGCTTGACGGCCAGACGTATTCCATTCCGAAGAACGATGGCGACAACGCTCTTCACGGCGGAACCCGCGGGTTCGACAAGGTGGTGTGGGCAGGCAAACAGATCCCGGATGGAGTTGAGCTCACTTATGTGAGCAAGGATAGGGATCAGGGCTTTCCCGGCAATCTGACCACGACCGTGCGGTACACGTTGAGTGGGAGCGCCTTGCGAATCGAATACTCGGCGAGCACTGATAAAGATACCGTGCTCAACCTGACGAACCATTCCTATTTCGACCTTGCGGGCCAGGGGCGGGGCGACGTTCTGGGGCATGTGCTGAAGATCGATGCATCCCGCATGACTCCGGTCGATGCGACTCTGATTCCCACGGGAGAACTGAAAGCAGTGGAGGGAACGCCGTTCGACTTTCGAACGCCGCACGCCATCGGAGAGCGAATTAATGTGGACGATGCCCAGTTGCATCTGGGTCACGGTTACGACCACAACTTTGTACTGGATCATCCGGCGGGGCAGTTGGCCGAAGCGGCTGAAATGTATGAACCGACCACGGGTCGAATTCTGCGGGTGCTCACGACCGAACCGGGAGTGCAGCTCTACACGGGAAACTTCCTCGACGGATCGATCACTGGAAAGGAAGGCCGCGTCTACAATCGACGGTTCGCATTTTGCCTGGAGACGCAGCATTTCCCGGACTCGCCTAACCATGCCAGCTTTCCCTCGACTGAGTTGAAGCCGGGGCAGGCGTTTCACAGCGTGACGGTATTGGAGTTCAGTGCCGGATCACGTTGACGGCCTGGCTAGCTTCGTGGGCGTCAGGCTTCCGGCGCCTGGATTAGTACGCATTAGTACCCACTAGTACCGGTCGGGTACTCGTTGAACCTTCCTTAGTACTTCGCCAAATGTTCTCTCCAGTACCGCCCGCTTCCTGCGGCCGGAATCCTACGTAGATCGCTTTTGAACCTTGTGCTTGCGGGCTGAGCGACCTATGCTCGGCGCTGGGGATCGCTCTGTGAAACGAGTTCGAGTATTGGTCGCAAATCATCCGCGCTTGATGCGGGAGTTGGTGATGGCTACGATCGCCGACCAACCTGACATCGAAGTGGTGGGTGAGGTCCGAAACGAGAGCGAGTTGGCGGACATCGTGGAGCAGGCGCGCCCGGATGTTCTGATCATCGATGAGCCTGAGAAACGGCCGGGCCAGTGTGGGTTCCTGCTGGGGCGGCATCCGGAGATGAGGATTCTGGCCTTGGCTCCGGAGCAGAACCGGGGGATTTTCTATTGGGCCGTGGTCGACATTCGAACCAAACCGCTGGAGAGTTCGGAAGCGGGAATCTTGAATGCTGTGCGGGAACGTCCTGTATTGGTCGGCGCTGCGCAGAACTGAACGGGGACCGGACGCCTGGATCGGGGCCAGGGTCTTGAAACAAAAGGGTTTACTTCACTAAGCTCCCGTAGCTGAGGGGGCGAAGCTGCAACTGATGGCATTGTCTGAGGATTTGTTAATGAACCCGCCAACCGGTGCGATGGCCGACGCTTCTGCCAGTTTGGCGGGAGCCGCAGTTGGACTGAATTGGTATGCGCTCTATACCTGCCCGCGCCACGAGAAATGCGTGGCGCAACAGATTGAGCAGCGCTCAATCTCGTGTTTTCTGCCGCTCTACCGTTCCGTGCGCCGCTGGAGAGATCGCCGGAAGGAACTGGAACTCGCTCTATTTCCAGGCTACGTTTTTGTGCGGCTCGCGCTTCAGGATAGATTTCGAGTTTTGCAACTGCCGAGCGCGGTGCGTCTGGTGAGCTTCAACGGCCAGCCGGCAATCCTGCCGGAAGCCGAAATCGAACAATTGCGGGAGCGGCTCTCGCGCAGCGGCCATGCGGAACCGCATCCTTACTTGCGCGTGGGCCGTCGGGTTCGCGTATGCGGCGGGCCGATGCAGGGTCTCGAAGGCATCATCGTGCGCCGCAAAGACCGCTGCCGCGTCGTCTTTTCGCTGGATCTCATCATGCGCTCGGTGGCGGTGGAAGTGGATGAAAGCGACGTAGAGCCGGTCTGGGAACCGAAGCAGCGCAACTGAAAGCTCCCTCGGACATTCGAGTTCCGATTCCTGACCAGACTGGATCAATTTCTCATGCCGCAATCAAAATGTGTTTTGCCGCGCGGGCGGAAACTAGCCGCCACTCTTGCCTTCGGTCTTCTGCTGCTCGGGAGCGCGGGACAGGAAAGAGTTTCGGCGCAGATCGGCGCCCGCGAGCGAGACCCAGAGCCGATGGTCTCGCTCTCCGCTGCCACGATCACGGAAATTCTGCGCCGCGAGCCGGGCCTGCTTCTCGAAGTGAAGCGACTGCTGGTGCGCAAAGCCTACGAGCAGGGACGGCTGCTGGACCCCGCCGACCTTACCGACGACGCTGTGTTCCAGTTGCTGCGGGAAGACGAAAACGTCCGTGTGCTGACGACTGCGGAGATCGAGAAGCGCGAATACGTGCGTTCGAAGCCTACGCGGCAGGAGATGGAAAAAGGCAGGATCGAGCGAGTGTCTCCTCTGGAGTCCGCGACGGGCCCTGGGAGTGGGACGGTTCCACATACGCCGAGCGAGGAGGAAAAGTATTGGGCGCAACACGAACAAGCGGGCGCGCCGGACAAGACGATGCCCCGAACCGATTCGCTGGTAAATGATGGATTCTCAAGAGATGGATCCTGGGAACCAGAGCCGGCGATGCCTCCAGGCGCATACCCGGTACAACCCGTGGTCCCTTCCTCTATAGACGATCGCCGGCGTCAAAGCCTGGCGGGCCTCGAACCACAAGATCGGGATTCTTACGAAGGAGCGCCGCCGCAGGCAGGCCCGCTGCCGCGCATCAGCCCGGAAGCGGTGCCGGGACTGCTAAGTGCGAGCATGAACGAATCGAACCCGTCCGGACAGAGTCTTGGTTCGACCGGTGCGCTTTCTCTCGGAATTCCTTCTTCTTCATCCTCGTCCTCTGATGCCGCGCGAATGCGACCGAAATCACCG